>VFQO010000082.1_pt1 | contig 122809 bp, 117 predicted proteins | sample 3512331 | NCBI WGS metagenome assembly VFQO01 (sample SAMN10412371, study PRJNA504923) | tailings metagenome | isolation source: Replicate 3 from Balatoc abandoned mine | place: Philippines: Itogon, Benguet | collected 2017-08-28 | reverse complement strand
AGGCAGCCCCGGCCAAGAAGGCCCCGGCCGCCAAGACCACCGCCAGCAGCACCGCCAGGAAGGCCAAGCCCGAAGCCCTGGCTGAAGAACTGCTTGACGTCGCGGTGCCCGCGAAGAAGAAGCCTGGCCGCCCGGCCAAGGCCGCGGCCGAAAAGCCCGCCGCCAAACGCGGACGCAAGCCCGGCAAGGCCGCCGCCACCAAGGAAGAAGTCGACCTCGGCGACGATCTGACCGATCTCGAGGACGGTGACCTCGTCGAAGAACTGCCCGAAGAGGTGGTGGTCGACGAAGCGCAGCCGGCCGAGAAGGCCAAGCCGCTGCGCATGAAGATCAGCAAGGCGAAGGAACGCGCGCTGATGAAGGAATTCGGTCTGGATGAAACCATCCTGTCCGAAGAAGAAGCCCGTGCCCGCCGCGAACGCCTCAAGACCCTGATCAAGCTTGGCAAGACGCGCGGCTACCTCACGCACGGCGAGATCAACGACCACCTGCCGGACAAGCTGGTCGAGGCCGAGACGCTGGAAGTGGTGGTCTCGCTGCTCAACGACATGGGCGTGGCTGTCTACGAACAGACGCCCGACGCCGAAACCCTGCTGCTCAACAACACCGGCCCCACCGCCGCCACCGAAGAGGAAGCGGAAGAGGAAGCCGAAGCCGCCCTGTCCACCGTGGACAGCGAATTCGGCCGCACCACCGACCCGGTGCGCATGTACATGCGCGAAATGGGCACGGTGGAACTGCTCACGCGCGAGGGTGAGATCGAGATCGCCAAGCGCATCGAGGGCGGTCTGCACAGCATGATGGAGGCGATCAGCGAGTCGCCCGCGACCATCGCCGAGATCCTGGCCATGGCCGAGGAAATCCGCGAAGGCAAGGTCGTCATCTCCACCGTGGTGGACGGCTTTGCCGATGCCGATGAAGCAGACGACTACGTGGCCGAGGAAGACTTCGACGACTACGACGAAGCCGACGACGACGACGGCAAGGGCGGCTCCAAGGCGCTCACGCGCAAGCTGGAAGAACTCAAGCGCGAAGCACTGGAGCGATTCGACGCCATGCGCGTGATGTTCGAGAAGCTGCACAAGTCGTACGACAAGGAAGGCTACGGCAGCCCCACCTACGTCAAGACACAGCACGCCCTGACCGAAAAGCTGATGACCATCCGCTTCACGGCCAAGGCGATCGAGAAGCTGTGCAGCACCGTGCGCAGCCAGGTCGACGAGATCCGCAAGAAAGAGCGCGAGCTGCGCCGCATCATCGTGGACAAGTGCGGCATGCCGCAGGAGACCTTCATCAAGGACTTCCCGCCCAACCTGCTCAACCTGAAGTGGGTGGAGAAGCAGGCCGCTGCCGGCAAGCCCTGGAGCACGGTGCTCGAGCGCAACATCCCGCCGGTGCAGGAGCTTCAGCAAGGCCTGATCGACATCCAGAACAGCGTCGTGGTGCCCATCGATCACCTCAAGGCGATCCACAAGCGCATGAACGAAGGCGAAGCCTCGTCGCGCGACGCCAAGAAGGAAATGATCGAGGCCAACCTGCGCCTGGTGATCTCTATTGCGAAGAAATACACCAACCGCGGTCTGCAGTTCCTCGACCTGATCCAGGAAGGCAACATCGGCCTGATGAAGGCGGTCGACAAGTTCGAGTACCGCCGCGGCTACAAATTCTCGACCTACGCCACGTGGTGGATCCGCCAGGCCATCACCCGCTCGATCGCCGATCAGGCGCGCACCATCCGCATCCCGGTGCACATGATCGAGACCATCAACAAGATGAACCGCATCAGCCGCCAGCACCTGCAGGAGTTCGGCTTCGAGCCCGATGCGTCCATCCTGGCCGAGAAGATGGAGATGCCCGAGGACAAGATCCGCAAGATCATGAAGATCGCGAAAGAGCCGATCTCGATGGAAACCCCCATCGGCGACGACGACGATTCGCACCTGGGCGACTTCATCGAGGACACCACCAACACCGCACCGATCGAAGCCGCCATGCAGGCCGGCCTGCGCGAGGTGGTGAAGGAAATCCTCGACAGCCTCACGCCGCGCGAAGCCAAGGTGCTGCGCATGCGCTTCGGCATCGAGATGTCCACCGACCACACGCTCGAAGAGGTGGGCAAGCAGTTCGATGTCACGCGCGAACGCATCCGCCAGATCGAGAGCAAGGCGGTGCGCAAGCTCAAGCATCCGAGCCGCAGCGACAAGCTGCGCAGCTTCATCGATTCGCTTTGATCAACCGGGCCGGATCGACACAAAAAGGGGAGCCAGTGGCTCCCCTTTTTTCATGTTCGTCGAGGGCGCAAAGGCTTACTCGGGCTCGATGCCCGCGGCCTTGATGACCTTGCCCCACTTGGCCGTTTCGGCGATCTGGAACCGGCCCAGCTCGTCGGGCGTGGTGGGGAACACCTCACCGCCGCTGGCCGCGAAGAACTGCAGCACCGGGGCGCTCTTGAGCGCTTCGAGCACCAGCTCGTTGAGCTTGGCCACCACCGGTGCGGGCGTGCCCGCCGGCGCGTAGGCCGCAAACCAGTAACCCATGTCGTAGCCTTTCACGCCCGCTTCGTCGATGGTGGGCACGTCGGGCAGCACGGCGGTGCGCTTGATGGACGTGACGCCCAGCGCACGCAGCTTGCCCGCGGTGATCTGCGGCACACCGGTGGAGGCATCGGTGAACATCATGGTGATCTGGCCGCCCAGCAGGTCGGTGATGCCCATGGGGTTGCTGCGGTAGGGCACGTGCAGCAGTTGCACGTTGGCCATCTGCTGGAACAGCTCGCCCGCCACGCGGCTGGAAGAGCTGCCGCTGCCGAACGAGAGCTTGCCCGGTGCCTGACGCGCCGCGGCCAGCACATCGCCCACGTTCTTGTATGGCGCATCGGCGCGCACCACCATGATCTGCCCGCCCTTGCCCAGGCCCGAGATGGGCGCGAAATCCTTCACCGGGTCGTAGCTGAGCTTCTTGTAGAGGTGCTCGTTCGCAGCGTGTGTGGTGTTGGTGGTGATGAGCACGGTGTAGCCATCGGCGGCGGCCTTGGCCACCTGCTGCGCGGCGATCTGCCCGCTGGCGCCGGCCTTGTTGTCCACCACCACCGGCTGGCCACCCTTGGCCGCCACGGCCTGGCCCACGGCACGCGCCAGGCTGTCGGTGGCGCTGCCGGCCGCAAAGGGCACGACGAAGGTGATGGGCTTGGCAGGGAAGGCTTGCGCGAACACGGCGGGCGCAGCCAGCGCGGCCGCCATCAGCACGGTGGCGCGGCGGCGCGAGACGTACGTGAGGTGCGTGAGTCGCGAGATCGGGGCGTGGAACGGGGTCATGGTTGTCTCCTGGGGTCTCTGGGGAAAGGTGTCACCCGGCTGGGCCGCGCAACTGCGAAATCAGGTGGGCCGGCACACGCAGGGGCAACGCCAGCAGGTGAAAGGACAGCGCCTTGCCGTGGCTGTCCAGGTTCAGCGAGTCGTTGACGCCGCCGTCGAGCACGTCGTCGAGCACGAAGTTCATCGCATGAAGGCGCGGCAGCAAGTAGCGCGCAACGGCCGTGGGGCGACGGTGACGGAAATGGTCACGCACGCGCTCGGCGGTGATCTGCGCCTCGATCAACGCATAAAGACCGGGCGTCCATGCGATCAGGCCGATGTTGGATCGATTGCCCTTGTCGCCGGTGCGGGCGTGGCCGGCGCGCCAGAGCGGTACGGTGATGTCATCCGGGTGCTCAGCCATGCTCGGCCTCCACCATCACGAAGCGCGTGGGCACAGCCCCGCGCGGCACCAGGCACGACACGGTGCCCAGCGTGGGCCGCAGTGCGGTGCGAATGCCACCACCCCCTGCGGGCCCGCAGGTGTAGAGCGCCGTGACCTCGCGCAGCAGTTGCGCAGCGCGTACCTTGTCGGTGTGGCGCATGGCCAGGCGCAGGCGCACATCTTCGGCGGCGGGGCCGCTGTGTTCGCCCAGCCAGCGGCCGTGGTCGTCGGCCCATACGCTGGCCACGCCGATCAGGTCGGCCCGCAGCGGGGCGTCGCCCATGCGCTCGCGCACGATCTCGGCCGCCAGCCGCGCACGTGCCTCGGCGCGGGCCCCGGCGTAAGACACCTCGCCCTCGGCCAGCCAGCCGCTCTCGTGACACACGTTGACCTTGAGCCGCTCGGGTCGCGGGTGCCCGCGCACGCCGCGCAAGCGCACGCGATCGGGGCCGACTTCGTCGACCTCGGCCACGCCGATGTCGGCCACCACATCGGGCGTCAGGTAAGCCGTGGGGTCGTGCAGTTCATAGAGCAGTTGCTCGGTGACGGTGTGGCGGTCCACCACGCCCCCGGTGCCTGCGGGCTTGGTGATGATGCAACTGCCATCGGCGTGCAGCTCGGCGATGGGGTAGCCGACGTGCGCCAGGCCGGGCACGTCCTTGAGGCCCGGGTCGGCGTAGTAGCCACCCGTGACCTGCGCGCCGCATTCGAGCAAGTGGCCGGCCATGGTGGCGCCGGCCAGGCGGTCCCAGTCGTCGAGTCGCCAGTTGAAGTGATGCAGCGCCGGGCCCAGCGCAAGCGCCGGGTCGGCCACGCGCCCGGCCACCACGATCTCGGCGCCCGCCCGCAGCGCATCGGCAATGGACCCGGCGCCGATGTAGGCGTTGGCACTGACCACGCGCAAGCCGTTCAAGCCGTCGCCCAGGGCCTCGGCGAGCACGCGGTGGTGGGCCTGGCCACACACATCGTCGCCCTCGACCACCGCCACGCGCGGCGCGCGCAGGCCGAGCTCGCGGCACAGGCGGTGGATGCATTGCGCTGCGCTGCGCGGATTGGCAGCACCGAAGTTGCCCACGATGCGGATGCCGTTCGCCAGGCAGCGCGCAAGCACCGGGCGCAGCATGTCCTCCAGCAACGGTTCGTAGCCGCGCGACGGGTCTTCGCGACGCGCCAGTTGCGCGAGCGCCAGCGTGCGTTCGGCCAGGGTCTCGAAGATCAGGCAGGCCGGGCCGCCGGCGCGGATCAGCGCGTCCACCACCGGGCCGGCCGCGTCGGCGCGGTCGCCCGAGAAGCCGGCCGCAGAGCCGATCCGCAGAATCTCCTGTCGTGTCATGGGGCGGGACTGTAGGTCGACGCCACTGATCCGGGAAACTCGAAATGCCGATACATTGATCGGCCATGCAGATCAATCTTTCCACCCGCGAACTGCGTGCCTTCGTGGCGCTGGCCGAACAACGCAACTTCACCCGTGCCGCGGCGCAGTGCCACCTGTCACAGCCCGCGTTCTCGGCGCTCATCCGCGCGCTGGAAGAGCACGTGGGTGGCCGCCTGTTCGACCGCACCACGCGCCAGGTGGAACTCACCGTCGAAGGCAGCGCCTTTCTCGAGCCCGCTGCACGGCTGCTGCGCGATGTCGACGTCGCCGTGAGCGACGTGCGCGATCACGTGGCACGCCGCCGCGGCCGTGTGGCCATTGCGGCCCTGCCCTCGCTCGCCGCGGGCTGGCTGCCGCCGCTGCTGGCGCGCTTTCACCGCGCCCACCCCGGCATAGAACTGGACGTGGCAGACGTGCTGTCGGACGAGTGCGTGGCGCGCGTGCAGGCCGGGCACGCCGATTTCGCGCTGGCATCGACCCGCGCATCCACACGCGCCAGCGCCAGCGGCCTGCGCACCGAACGCTTCTGCGCCGACACCTTTCACGCCGTCTTCCGCAAGGACCACCCGCTCGCCAACAGTGCGAGCAAGCTCAGGTTGTCCGATCTGGGTGGCTGGCCCATCATCCAGCTCGCGCGCTCCAGCAGCGTGCGCCAGCACGTCGAAGCCGCGATTCACCCCCACCGCCTGCAGTCGCTGATGGAGCTTGAGCAACTGAGCACGGTGGCCGCCATGGTGCGCGAAGGTCTGGGCATCTCCATCGTGCCCACGCTCACCCTGTTCCACTTCGAACACAAGGACCTGCGCGCGCGGCCTGTGGTGTCCCCAGGCCTCAAACGCCAGGTGTTCCTGGTGCGCAGGGCCGATCGCTCACTGTCGTCGGCGGCACAGGGCCTGTACGAGCTGTTGATGGCCCACCGGCCTTGACCCGGCGGCTATGCCTTTGATTGCCAACATCGATTGGCTCATCTCGATAGTTTTTGTCAAACTATGCCGGCAAACCAATCGAGAACCAGTATGACCACACTCATCCGCCAGATCCAGCCCGTCTGGGCCCAGTTGCAGCAATGGGAACTGCCCGTGCCGGCACACGCCTTGCGCCGGGCCCTCCTGGCACTGGCCGCCGGCCTGCTGGTCATGGCGGGTGTGGCCGCCGGCTCCACATTCTGGGCGCCCACCCGGGCGTGGTGGATGGCCGTCGAGGGCGGCAGCGCGCTGGTGGCGGGTCTGCAGGCGTCCCTGCTGGCCGCGTTGGCCACCGCCGTGGGGGCGCTGCCCGTGTTTGTGGTGCAGCGCCTGAGCAAGCGCCAGGAGTCGGCGTTCCTGGCGTTCTCGGCCGGCGTGATGCTCGCGGCCGCGGTGTTTGCGCTGCTGCTGCCCTCGCTGCACGCCAGCGAAGCCATCGTCGGCGGCCGCGGCGCGGGCGCCTTGCTCACGGGCCTGGGCCTGACATTGGGCATGGGCCTGATGCTCGCCATCGACCGCGCACTGCCACACGAACACGCCGTGCTCCCGCCGGCCGCGCCCGGCCATGCCAGCGCCTGGGCAGCAAGCACGGCGGCCACGCAAAGGGCATGGCTGATGGTGCTGGCGCTGTTGATCCACAACGTGCCCGAGGGATTGGCCGTGGGCGCTGCCTATGCGGGGCCGTCGCAAGCCGACACGGTGCATGACGGTGCAGCCGTCGCACTGGCCATCGGCCTGCAGAACATGCCCGAGGGCCTGATCGTGGCGATGGCCCTGCGCACGTTGGGGCTGGGCGTGGGCAAGGCCTGGGGCGTCGCGGCACTCACCGGGCTGGCCGAACCGCTTGGCGCTTTGCTGGGTCTGCTCGTTCTGGGCAGCGTGCCGGTGTTCTACCCGCTGGGCCTGGCGCTCGCCGCCGGTGCAATGATCTTCGTCGTGAGCCACGAGATCATTCCGGAGACGCACCGCAACGGCTTCGAGGGCGCCGCCAGCGCCACCTTGCTGGCGGGCTTCATCTTCATGCTCTGGTTGGACGCTGCCGTGGGCTGACCCCGCCGCGCGCGCGCCGAGGGCGCGAGTGCCTGTGGCGCAGCCTCAGCGCGCGGGACAGGGGTTCATGGCCTGCTCGGGCAGGAAGGCATCGGGCCCCGGATCGGGCAACAGGCCCATGGCCGGGTCTTCCAGCCAGTACCCGAGCGCCGCCTGGCGAATCTCGGGGGTGGCAAAGGCCATCGCGCCCTGCCGCTCAAGGTCAAGCAGGAGGCGCCGGGTGGCATCGTAGGCTTCCAGGCCCATTTGCTGGAACACGATGCGCCCGCCCCCGTTGCGCAGGTGGATGAACCGCTGCACCTTCAGGCTGCCCGCCATCATTCGCACGAAGGCTCGCTCGCTGTCGCCTGGCGCCTCAATGACCGCGATGGCGCCGCAGCGCTCGCGCTGGCGCAGGACAGCAATGTAGTGATCGATGTCGGCCTCGGACGGTTGAAGCTCGCGCCGGTGCGGCTCGAGGTAGGCCTTGAGCGCCGGCCCCACGAAAAGCGCCCTGAGACTGTCCTCGCGCGCCTGAGATGACCGACCATTGACGTCGCTTTCATGCACGGCACGGCCACTGACATGGCCAATGACACTGGACGACGCCGCTGGTGCCGAGGGGCTCGGCTGCGCCTGGGCGACGGGGGCAGTGAAAAGGCAAAGTGCCAGAAGGCAAAGGGTCGAGAGGCAATGTGTCAAGAGGCAATGTGCCGACTGGCCGTCTGATGCTCGCATGCGAACAGGATGCGCACGGCGAAGCAGTTGCTCGCCCATCAGCACGATGCGCGGCACCGCAACCGCGCCAGACAACCACCGTGTGATGCAAATGCAGAAGTGCCGGACGCGTGCGCAAAGCACCCTCGGTCGCACCCATGCCCGCTAAGATGCCCCGCATGAGCGTTCACATCCGATTCCTCGGGGGTGCCGGCACCGTCACCGGCTCCAAGTACCTGGTCGAGCACGAAGGCCAGCGCCTGCTGGTGGACTGCGGGCTGTTCCAGGGCTACAAGCAGCTGCGGCTGCGCAATCGCGATCCGTTGCCCGTGGTGCCGGGGCAGATCGGTGCGGTGGTGCTCACGCACGCGCACATCGACCACAGCGGCTACTTTCCGCTGCTGGTGAAGGAGGGCTTTCACGGCAAGGCCTGGTGCTCCCCGGCCACGCGCGACCTGTGCCACATCCTGCTGCCCGACAGCGGACACCTGCAGGAAGAGGAAGCCGAATACGCCAACCGCAAAGGCTTCAGCAAGCACCACCCTGCCCTGCCGCTCTACACCGAAGCCGATGCGCGCACGAGCCTCAAGCAGTTGCGCACCGTTCGACTGCACGAAACCTTCGAGCCGCTGCGCGGCTGGCAGGTGCGGTTGACGAACGCGGGCCACATCCTGGGCGCCTCCAGCGTGCACATCGAGGTCGGCGGTCGCCGGCTGCTGTTCTCGGGTGACCTGGGCCGCCCCGACGATGCGCTCATGCTCGAGCCCGAGCCGCCACCGCAGGCCGATGTGGTGGTGTGCGAGTCCACCTACGGCGACCGCACCCACCCGCAGGAAGATGTGCTGGCCGAACTCGGCCCGGCCCTCACGCGAATGGCCGGGCGGGGCGGCACGGCGGTCGTGCCCGTGTTCGCCGTCGGGCGCGCGCAGGCACTGCTGCATGCGATCGGGCAACTCAAGGCACGCGGGGAATTGCCCCACAGCCTGCCGATCTACCTGGACAGCCCGATGGCTGTGGAGACCACCGAACTCTACGAACGCCATGTCGGCCAGCATCGGCTGAGCGCCGCGCAGTGCCGCGACATGGAACGTGTCGCGCGCCTGGTCACCAGCGTGGAGCAATCCAAGGCCATCGCGCGGCAACACGGGCCCAAGGTGGTGCTGGCGGCCAGCGGCATGGCCACCGGCGGACGCGTGCTGCACCACCTCACGCAGTACCTGGGCGATCACCGCAACATGGTCGTGCTCACCGGCTATCAGGCGCCCGGTACACGCGGTGCGCATCTGGCGCAGGGCACCGCGTCGCTGCGCATCTTCGGACAGGAATGGCCGGTGCGTGCCGAGGTCGTGCAACTGACCTCGGCGTCCGCCCACGCAGACGCCAACCAGCTCATGGCGTGGCTCACGCAACTGCCCAAGGCGCCGCACCGCGTGTTCGTGACGCACGGCGACATGGAGGCCGCGGACGGCCTGCGGGCCCGCATCGAACACCAACTGGGCTGGCGCGCCATGGTGCCCGAACACGGCAGCACCTGGCTGGCCTGAACTTTCGGGGGGCGCCAGGCCTCCTTCCTGCATGCGATACCTCCCCACCCTGTTGCTCAAGGGCGCACTCACCGCCGCACTCACCGCCGCGCTGTCGGCCCATGCCCAGACCCCGGCCCCGAACGATGCATTCGCACGCTGCCTTGACGGCCTGCGCACCGCGGCGCGCGCCGCCAGCGTGAGCGACGCCACCTGGCGCGCCCACACCGACACGCTGCAGCCCGACATGGGCGTGGTCGGCAACCTCGATGCCCAGCCCGAATTCAAGACGCCGATCTGGGATTACCTGGCCTTCCTGGTGGACGAGGAGCGTGTGGCCGACGGCGCGGCGGGCCTGCGGGCACACGCCGAGGTGCTGCAGCGTGTGCAGCAACGCCATGGCGTGGACCCGGCCACCGTGGTGGCCGTGTGGGGCGTGGAAAGCAACTACGGCCAGGGTTTCGGGCGCACACCCATCGTGCGCTCGCTGGCCACGCTCTCGTGCTTCGGCCGTCGCCAGGCCTACTTCCGCACCGAGCTGTTTGCCGCGCTGCGCATCCTGCAGGCGGGCCACTTCGCACCCGAGCGGTTCACCGGCTCCTGGGCCGGTGCCTTCGGGCAGACCCAGTTCATGCCCAGCACATTCGAGCGCCTCGCGATCGATTTCGACGGCGACGGCCGGGCCGATCTGTTCGACAGCGCGGCCGACGCGCTCGCCTCCACTGCCCACTTCCTGCAACGCGCGGGCTGGCGCCCCGATCTGCCCTGGGGCTTCGAGGTCAGCTTGCCTACCGGTTTCAGCGCGGCCGGCGAGGGCCGGCGCAGCAAACGCCCGAGCGCCGACTGGCGCGCGCGCGGTGTGCGCCTGGCCGATGGCTCACCCGTGCCCGAGGGCCTGAGCCTGGGCCTGCTCACGCCCGCGGGCGTGAAGGGGCCGGCCTTTCTCGTCACGCGCAACTTCGACGCCATCTACAGCTACAACGCGGCCGAAAGCTACGGTCTGGCCATTGCCCACCTGGCCGACCGCCTGCGCGGTGGTGGCCCGTTCGCCACGCCCTGGCCCACCGACGATGCCGGTCTCTCGCGCGCCGAACGCCGCGAACTGCAGGCCTGGCTGGTCGTGCACGGACACCACGACATCGGCGCCATCGACGGCCTGCTCGGCGAGAAGACCCGCGCCGCGGTGCGCGCCGAGCAGCAGCGCCTGGGGTGGGAGGTGGATGGGCGCGCCGGGCAGAGACTGCTCAAGGCGCTGCGCGATCGCTGACGCCCGGCGCCAGACGCGCAGTCATGGCCTCGTGCAAGTGCCGGGCCTCCGCGCTGTCGGGCATGCGGGCCATGAACAAACGCCCCATGCGGGGAAAGCGCGACAGGTTCGGCAGCACACGGTCCTGCTGTTCCGTCAGCAGCAGATCGAAGGCATGTGGGTGCTCGTTCCCGGTGAGAAAGACCTCGATGGCAATCGCTCACGTGCAGTGGCATGGGGCCTCCGATCGGCATGTATTGCACAGAATTCTGTGCAACCTACAGCAGCCCGTCACAGCTTCACCGCCGTGCCGCTCACGGCGACCATCATCATCCCGTTGGTCTCGCCCAGCACCTTGTAGTCGAAATCGATGCCGATGACGCCATTCGCGCCGAGTTCGCGCGCCGACTCGATGAGGTCTTCCAGCGCAGCGTCGCGCGCGCCCGAGAGCGCGCGCTCGTAGCCGCCGGCCCGGCCACCCACCACGTCGCGCACGGATGAGAACAGGTCGCGAAAGATGTTGGCACCGATGATGGCCTCGCCATGCACCACGCCCAGCATCTGTGCGCGATCGATGCCCGGCGGCTGCGTGGTGCTGAGGAAGAAGCCTTGCGGCGCTTTGGAAAACCAGCCCATGTGCGTGCTCCCGGTGAGGTGAAGCCGCCATCCTATGGCCGATTCAAGGCGCTCGTGCGAGGCGCACGAGGTGCAGCGCCCGGGCGGCAAAGTAGCCGCTGAGCAGCCCGTACACGGCCGACAAGGCGACGATGAATGCCGGCGCCGTGATGGCGCCCACCTTCAGGGCCTGCATCACCGCATACACGTACTTGGCGAAGAAGATCGCCATGATGGCCAGCAGCGGCCACCAACTGCCCGGTACCCGGAACGCGCGCGCCCCCTTGTCGTAGACCACCCGCTGGTCACGAAACAGTGCCAGCCCCACCCAGGCCGAAGCCGCCAAGGCCAGGGCCCACGACGCCAATGGCGCCGGCTGCAGCCCGAAGCTCGACTGGATACCGGCCAGCGACAGCGCCACCATGCCGGCGGGCAGCAGCAGCGCGGGCACGCGGCGCACGGTGCGTGTTCGGGTCTGCAGGAGGCCGAACACCAGCAACAACACGAACAAGCCATAGACCCAGGGCGGCGTGTTCGAAAGGATCGGCATCATGGGGTAGTCTCCCTCTGCGGTTGGGTCAACAGTTGGGTCAGCGGTTGGGCGTCTCGGGTCCGCTGTGCACGAGCAGGGCCACGGTGCGGCGCGCCCAGGGCGCCACCACCAGCACCGCCGGGAACGCCACCAGCCAGGCGGACAGCCAGGCTGAGGCCCACATGCCGGTAAAACCCTCTGCCAGGCCGATGGCCCGCAAGGTCGCAATGCCGGACACCAGCAGGGACATGAACCCGGAGAGCAGCAAGCCGAACAGGGCGGGTGCCCAGTGGCTGGCGAGTTTTCTGTTGAACATGTGGGTGCTCCGTTCGGGTGGCGCGTTCAGGCCGGCGCCATGACGCGGTTCAGGCTTTGCGCCACATGACGGCCGAACAGGCGCGCGGTCTTGATGTCACCCGGGACGAACTCCTCCGCCGGCGCGCCGTGCCCGGCCTGGGCCATGAGCCCCGACCACGAGCCCAGCCGGTTGGCCGCTTCGTCATGGGGCACTCCGCTGTGCTGCTCGGGCAGGATCGGGTTGCCCACCCACAGCATGCCGTGCTGCATGCTGAAGATGAACATGGACAGCAGCGTCGATTGCTTGTCGCCCGCCGGCAGCGAGGACACGGTGAAACCGGCCGCGAGCTTGCCCTTGAGCTGCTGCGTGCGCCACAGGCGCCCGGTTGCGTCCATGAAAGCCTTGAACGGCGCCGACACGCCACCCAGGTAGGTGGGTGAGCCGAAGATGAAGCCGTCGTAGTGCACGAGTTCGTCAGGGGTCCGCGCGATGTCTTGCGCCTTGACGAGCTGCACGTCGACGCCGTCGACGCCGCTCGCGCCCGCGTGCACCTGACGGGCAATGTGCTCGGTGTGCCCGTGGGCGCTGTGATAGAGGATGGCCAGTTTGCTCATGTGAGGGCTTTCGGAGGTTGGGCGGGATGTCCAGGAAGGAAAGGCCGTCGTCGGGATATCCCGTTCGACGCGGCCCGGAATCAGGCAATTGCGGTGGCTGCGAGGTACAGGCCGGCGCCGAACACGGCGTGGTTGGCGAGGTTGCGCAGGGCGTTCCTGAGCGGCGTCGGCGTCTTCAGCGCCAGGAAGCCAGCACCCATGGCCGGTTGCATGACGAACCAGGGTGCGGCCACCGTGGCCAGCCCGAAGGCCAGCGCAGGTAGCCAGCTCGGCTGGGCCAACCAGCCCGGCCCGCACAGGGCCACCAGCAAGGCCGCGTAGGCAATGCCGATGAGGTAATGCGTCAACCAACCGAGGCCGAGTTCGAAGCGCACGGGCGCTGCCTTGCCAATGGCCACGTGCGTCAGCCGCCCCCGCGCCATGTGCCCGACCCAGCGCCCCACCATCGCAAAGCCGGCGGTGGGCACGCCCAGGCGCTGCAGCAGCATCAGCCACACATCCATCACCGCGGTGGCGAGGACGCCGACGAGGACGGTCTGGAACACGGGGGTCGGGAACAGCATGGGGATCTCCTTGAAACGGTGAACATTCCGGTGGACGGCGGAACGGCTTGGCGGCATGATGCAAGTTGAAGTCAACTTCAAGTCAAGCCCTATTCAAGCGCATTCATGGACATTTCCGAAGTCGCGAAAAAATCGGGGGTGGCCGCCTCGGCGCTGCGCTACTACGAACGCAAGGGCCTCATCCGGTCGCTGTCGTCGGGGGGTGCGCGGCGTCGGTTTTCACCTGCCGTGATGGACCAGCTCGCGCTCATCGCGCTGGGTCAGGCGGCGGGCTTCTCGCTCGACGAGATACGAACCATGCTCACGCCGGACGGCGAGCCCGACATCGACCGCGCATTGCTGACCGCGAAGGCAGACGAACTCGAGCGCATGGTCAAGCGGCTCAAGGCCATGATCGAAGGTCTGCGGCACGCCGCCGTGTGCCCCGCACCGAGCCACGCGGCCTGCCCATCGTTCCAGCGCCTGCTCAAGGCCGCGGCCTCGGGCGCCCTGGAGCAGCGCCAGCGACAGGCACCGCTGCGCCCGCACAAGTGATCCTGTGCGGTTGAGCCTGCGCGGCAGGCCGACTACCAGATCGCCTGCAGCCGACCACCCTGCAATGCCCAACCGCGCTGCGCCATGGCGCGCGCCTCGGCCTCATCGTGCGTCACGAGGATGGCGGCGATGCCGGCCTCGGCGATGCGCTCGCGAAACTCGGCACGCAGTTGCTCGCGCAGCGCCGCATCGAGTGCAGAGAAGGGCTCGTCGAGCAACAGCGCGCGTGGGCGGGTGATGAGCGCGCGCGCCAGCGCCACGCGTTGTTGCTCACCGCCCGAAAGGGTGGTCACACGTGCGCGCACCAGACCGCCGAGCCCGAAGCGCTGCAGCATCGCGCGCGCTTGCTCGCGTGCCATGGCGCGGGGCACGCCCTGCTCCACCAGGCCGAAGGCCACGTTGTCCTGCACGTCCAGATGCGGAAAGAGCGCGAAGTCCTGAAACATGAGCGCAAAGCCCCGGCGGTGGGGTGGCGTGCGCGTGATGTCCGCGCCGTCGAACCACACAGAACCCCGTTCGGGCGTCTCGATACCCGCCACGATCTTGAGCAGCGTGCTCTTGCCGCTGCCCGAAGCGCCCAGCAGCGCCACCGTCTGGCCAGCCTCCACGCGCAGGTCCACGCCGTCCAGCAGCGGGCGGTGGTCCCAGCGCAGGGCGATGTCACGAAGTTCGAGCATGGTGGGTCGGGTTGCGGCGGCCAAGGCCGTCGATCAGCAGGAACGCGGCCAGCGCCAACGCCATCAGCAGTGCAGCCAGCACCAGCGCAGCCTGCAGGTTGGCCTCGCCCGGGCGGCCCAGGCGCTGGTGGATCAGCGTGGTGAGCGTGACCCATTCGGGCCGCGAGAGAAACAGCGACACCGCGAATTCGCCCAGCATGGTGGCGGCGGCGAACGCGCTGCCACGGCGCAACGCGGGCCACACCAGCGGCAGCGTGATGCGCACGAACACACGCGCGGGCGAGGCACCCAAGGTTGCCGCGGCCTGCGCCAGGTGTGGTGGCAGTGCATCGAGCGCGGCCCCCAGTGCCTTGGCGATGAAGGGATAGGCGACAAGCGCGTAGGCCGCCACCAGCAAGGGCAGGCTCGCCGTCCACTGCGGGTAGAGCAGCAGCAGACCGAAGGCCACCGTCACGGGCGACACCACGAACGGCAGAAAAGCCGCGGCGCGCCACACAACGCCCCAGCCACGCAGGGTGTGTGCCGACACCGCATGCAGCACACCCATGAACAAGGCCAGCAGCAAGGCCATCGCGGAAAAACGCAGCGTGTTGAACACGGCGTGGGCGGTGGCGGGCTCGTGCAGCACGGCCCAGGCCGTGCCATCGCCCAGCGCGGGCAGCGCACGCACGGCGATGGCCAGCAGCGGCGCGCCCGCGAGCAGGCCCAGCACGCCCAGCGCCGCCAGCACCGCCGCCCGATCGCGCAGGGTCCGCGCAGCCCGGCGCGCCAGGGCGTCGCTGCGTGCGGGCACGGCCAGGCGCTGCTCAATGGCCGCATAAGCCAGCGCCGCCGCGCCGTTGAGCAGCAGCATCCACGTCGCCAGCACACCGGCCTGGCCGAGCACCAACTCGTGCGCCACCAGCGTATAGATCTCGACCTCGGCCGTGGCCCAGCGCTGGCCGCCCAGCACCAGCGCCAACCCGAAACCGCTGAGGCAATACAGGAACACCAGGCAAGCGGCCGACCCGAGCCAGGGCTGCATGGCCGGCCATTCGACGCGCCAGAAGGCCCGCCAGGGCGTAGCGCCCAGCGTGCGCGCCGCGGCCACGCGCGAGGCGCTTACGTGTTCGAGTCCATCCACGCCTGCGCGCACCAGGATGCACAGGTTGAAGAACACGTTGCCGACGATCAGCAGCCAGGGCGTGTCCGAACCATCGATGCCGAGCAGGCCGCGCGGACCCAGCAAGGCGAGCACACCCATCGCAGCCACCAGCGTAGGCACCACGAACGGCAGCATGAGCGCGCGCAGCACGAGCGCGCGACCGGGAAACGCCAGCCGCGCGAACACCCAGGCCAGCGGCACGCCGATCAACAGGCAGACCAGCGTGCTCAGCGCTGCCTGCGTCAGTGACCACAAGACGCGCCCGCGCAGGTAGGTGTCGCTCCACAGCGCCCAGAAGCCCATGTCGGCCGTGCTCCAGCCTTCGATCAACAGGCGCACCACGGGCGCCACCGCCAGCAACAGCAGAAAACCCAGGGGCAGCGCGCTCAGGGCGAAGCGCATGGCTGGGGCGGGCGTCAGCGCAGCACCGTGCGCACCCAACGGTCCTGCCAGGCGCGCAAACGCCCGGTGGCCAATGCCGCGGGCGGGTTGTCAAAGCGTGCGGGCTCTGCGGCGTGGCGTTGCAGCACCTCGGCACGCGCCACGCCGGGCTCGGCCGGGTACATCCACATGCTGGTCTGCAGCGCCAGTTGCACCGGTGCCGAGCGCAGGAACTCGATGAACCGGCCCGCCGCCGCTTGCGCTGCCGGGTTGCCGCCCTTGATGAGGGCCACACCCTCCACCTGGCGGAACACGCCGCCGCGCAGGAACAGGTTGGCGGTGGGCGCTTCGGTCAGTGGCGTCTTGCTGTAGAAAACCTCGGCCGCCGGGCTGGTGGCGTAGCTCACCACGATGGGCCGCGCGCCGCCGTTGCGGGTGAAATCGGTGTAGTAGGCCTCGCTCCAGCCCTTGGCTACCTTCACCCCGTTGGTGCGCATGCGCGCCCACCACGCAAAGGCCGCCTCCTCGCCCAGGCCGGCAATGGTGGCTTGCAGAAACGCCTGGCCGGGGCTGGATGTGCCGGGGTGCTGCACCACCAGCAAGTCCTTGTAGGCGGGTTGGGCGAGGTCGTCCAGCGAGGCCGGCAGCGCCAGCCCCCTCTGCGCGAACCAGGCCTTGTCGATGTTGAGCGTGACGTAACCGTGGTCCACCGGCACCACGCCAGTGCCCGGGCCGTCACCGATCGGCACCGCGCTCGCCCGCCGCGCCGCCGGGCCGTCGTAGGCCTGCAGAACACCGGCCTGCAGCGCGCGCGGCAACAGCGCGTTGTCGATGCCGAACACCACATCGGCGATCGGGTGGGCGCGCGTGAGGATGAGCCGGTTGAGCAAGGCCCCCGCGTCGCCGCCCTTGACCACCTGCAGCCGCACCCCGGCCTCGCGCTCGAACTGCGCGAGCAGCGGTGCCGGCAGATCGAACGAGTCGTGCGTGATCACCCGCAGCGGCACCTGCGCCGCCGCAATGCCCGCAGCACCGGCGAGTGCGAATGCGAGTGCGCAAGCGAGCAACAGACGTCTTTGCATGATCGGCCTTCCCATGAAAAAACCCGCCGAAGCGGGCTCGTCGGAGCGCCAGTCGCCCCAACCGAGGGGCGCCGCGGAACCGACCTTCGACAAGCTCAGGACGGGCCGCAGGCGCCGCCCCCTGGCGGCGTCGCGCGCAGCGCGGCAGGGGTGGGCCTCGTTATCCGCTGTGCGCGCGCTTGCCCGGGTTCTTCTTGCTGCGCGTGGCCACACCACGCTCCAGGCTCACGCGCTGGCCACGGCCGGGCGTGGGCAGCACCACGCCATTGGCGGCGGCGGGACGCGGGGTGGCCTTGCGGTCGGCCTCGGTGACGATCTTGTTGCCCATGGCAAATCCTCAATTCAACGAAAAAAGCAAAGCCCGTATTCAACCACAGAGGCCATACGCCCCATGACCGCCGGGCGGGACGCGTAAGCTCGGCGCCATGCGCCGCCTGCTCACCACCTTCTCCTGGCAGGAACTGCGCCACCACCCGTGGCGCAGCGCGGTGGCCGTGCTGGCCGTTGCGCTGGGCGTGGCGCTGGCGTTCGCGGTGCAACTCATCAATGCCTCGGCGCTGGCCGAGTTCGGCCAGGCGGTGACCGCCGTCAACGGGCAACCCGACGCCGAGCTGCGTGCCCGGCAAGGCACGCTGGACGACGCGCTGTTCGAGCGAGTGGCGGCGCACCCGCAAGTGGCCGTGGCCAGCCCCGTGCTCGAACTCTCGGCGCCGGCGCGCGGGCGCGCAGAAGGCCCTGTGGCGCTGCGCCTGCTGGGCGTGGACGCGCTGGTGGTGGCCCGCGTGGCGCCCGCGCTGATGCCCGTGCTGCAGGACCGCGGTGACAGCACCGACCGGCTGGACCTGTTCGCGCCCGACGCCGTGTTCCTCAACCCCGCGGCCAGAGACGCCCTGGGCGATGCGGCGACGCTGGCGCTGCGCCTGGGCGATCGCAGCGCCACGCTGCGGGTGGCCGGCTCGGTCAACGCTCCAGGCGCACCGCTGGCGGTGATGGACGTTGCGGCGCTGCAGGCCCTGGCCGGACGTGACGGTGCGCTCAGCCGCATCGATCTGCGCCTCGCCAGCGGCGCCGCACTCGATCGCGTGATCGCAGACCTGGCCCTGCCGCCGCAGCTGCTGGTGCAGCGCCCGGCACAGGCGGGCGAGCGCGTGAGCAACCTCTCTCGCGCGTACCGGGTCAATCTCACGGTGCTGGCGCTGGTCGCGCTGTTCACGGGCGCCTTCCTGGTGTTCTCGGTGCTGTCGCTCTCGGTCACGCGGCGCCAGCCGCAGCTTGCGCTGCTGGCGGTGCTCGGGCTGTCGGCGCGCGAGCGGATGCGCCTGGTGCTGGCCGAATCGGCCGTCATCGGCGTGGTGGGAAGTGCGCTCGGTCTGGCGCTGGGCACGGCGCTCGCGGCCCTCGCCCTGCAGCGCCTGGGTGGCGATCTGGGCGGCGGCTACTTCACGGGCGTGTCGCCGCCGCTGCGCTGGAACCCGGCGGCCGCACTGCTGTACGGTGCGCTGGGGGTGGCCGCCGCGCTGGTGGGGGGCTGGTGGCCGGCGCGCGCGGCCGCGGGGCTGGCGCCGGCACTGGCCCTCAAGGGCCTGGGGACGGCGGCGCCTCCCGCGCGGCACCACCGCCTGGCCCTGGGGCTGGTGGCGCTGGCCGGCCTGGCCGCGCTGGCCCCGCCCGTGGCGGGCGTGCCACTGGCCGCCTATGCCTCGGTGGGCCTGCTGCTGGTCGGTGGCATTGCGGCCTTGCCGCTGGCGGTGGGCGCGCTGCTGCAGCGCATGGCACCCTGGGTGGTGCACCGTGCCCTGCCCTTGCTGGCCGTGGAGCGCGCGCGCCGCGTGCGCGAGACCGCGGCCGTGGCCACCAGCGGGGTGGTGGCCAGCCTGGCGCTGTCGGTGGCGCTCACGGTGATGGTGGCCAGTTTTCGGGACTCGGTGACGCAATGGCTGGACGCCGTGCTGCCTGCTCCGCTGTACCTGCGCGCCACGGGCGGTGGCCCGGACGGCATTCACCTGCCGCCCGCCTTCGTGGCCGGGGTGCGCGCACTGCCCGGTGTGACGCGTGTGGACACGCTGCGCGCGGTGCCGCTGCAGTTCGACCCCGCGCGGCCACCGGTGACGCTGGTGGTGCGCACATTGCAGGGCGACCCATTGCCCTTGCCGCTGGTGGGCAATCCGCTCGCCGTGCCTGCCGGCGTCGTGCCGGTGTACGTGAGCGAGGCGATGCTTGACCTCTACGGCGCGCGCGTGGGCCAGCCGCTGCCCGCGCTGGCGCAGGCCCTGGCGAGCCCCGAGGCGCGCGCCGCACGCTATGTGGTGGCCGGTGTGTGGCGCGACTACGCACGCCAGCACGGCAGCATCGCCATCGACGCCGAGGTCTTTGCGCGCCTGGCCGGCGACGACCGCGTGAGCGACCTGGCGCTGCACCTGGACGACGGGGTGGACAGCGCCGGCGTGCAGGCGGCGCTGCGCGCGCTGGCCACGCAGCACGACATGGCCGCCGCCATCGAATTCGCCACCGCAGACCAGATTCGCGCCACCTCCCTGCGCATCTTCGACCGCAGCTTCGCCGTCACCGTGTGGCTGCAGGCGGTGGCGATCGGCATCGGCCTGTTCGGTGTGGCGGCCAGCTTCAGTGCGCAGGTGCTGGTGCGCCGTCAGGAATTCGGTCTGCTGGCGCACCTGGGGCTCACACGCGCGCAGGTGCTCGGGGTGGTGGCGCTCGAAGGCCTGGCCTGGACGGTGCTCGGCGCACTCGCCGGACTGGCCCTGGGCCTGCTCGTGAGCCTGGTGCTGGTGCACGTGGTCAACCCGCAGAGCTTTCACTGGACCATGGACCTGGTGCTGCCGTGGCCGCGCCTGCTGGCGCTGTGCGCTGCCGTGGTGGCCGCGGGTACGCTGACGGCCTGGCTGTCGGGCCGCGCTGCCGCGTCCGCCGACGCGGTGCAGGCGGTGAAGCAGGATTGGTGAGCCCATGCTGACGCGCCGCCCCTTCGTCCTTTCCCCGCTGATCGCGCCGCTGTCCACGGCGCTGCCCCGCGCTCACGCGCGCGACGTCGACATCGTGCGGCCCGGTGATCCCTTGCGCCCGCGCCCGCTGGCGTTCCCGCGCGACCACGGCACGCACAACGACACCCGTACCGAGTGGTGGTACCTCACCGGCCACGCGCAGGACGCGCAGGGCCGGGAGTTCGGCTTCCAGGTCACGTTCTTCCGCAGCCGGGTCGACCCGGCGCAGGCACTGAGCGGCCGGCTCGCGGCGCGCCAGTTGCTGTTCGCACACGCCGCCATCACCGACGTGGCCGGGCAACGCCTGCACCACGACGAGCGCATCGCGCGCTGGAATGGCGAGCCACCCGCCAGAACCGAGCGCGCGGTGTTTGCCAGCGAGCGCGACACCGAGGTGCGGATTCGCGACTGGCTCATCCGCCGCCGCGCCGACGGTGGCTACGACACGCGTGTGACGGGCGACGCGCTGCTGATCGACATCGAGGCCGCTGCGCCACAGGCCTGGCTGCTCCAAGGTGAAGAAGGCTTTTCACGCAAGGGGCCCGATGCCTCGCAAGCGAGCTTTTACGTGACGCAGCCGCAGCTGCAGGTGCGCGGCACCCTGGGACTGGCCGGTCAGCGCTTCACCATCACCGGCACGGCGTGGCTTGACCACGAATGGAGCGAGGCGCTGCTGCACCCCGAAGCCGTGGGTTGGGACTGGATCGGCATGAACCTGTTCGACGGCCACTGCCTGACCGCCTTTCAATTGCGCCGTGGCGACGGCAGCAAGGTCTGGGCCGGTGGTTCGTTTCGCGCCGCCGGCAGCGCGCAAGACCCGAACGGCATCGACCGCTTTCGCCCGGGCGAGGTGGATTTCCGGCCGCAGCGCTGGTGGACCAGCCCGCTCACGCGCACGCGCTACCCGGTGGAGTGGCTGGTGCGCACGCCGGCGGATTTCTACACCGTGCGTGCGCGTGTGGACGCGCAGGAACTCGACAGCCGCGCCACCAGCGGCGCGATTTACTGGGAAGGCCTGTCCGACCTGATCGACAGCAATGGCCGCACGGTGGGCCGCGGCTACCTGGAGATGACGGGCTACGCGCGCCGGCTGCGCCTCTGAAGGCGTTGCGCCCAACGGGCAGAATCCCCGCATGACTTCCGTTTCCGACCGCCCGCAAGGCAACAGCCCGCGCTCGCTCAGTGGCCTGGTGCCTTTCATGCGTCCGTACCGGCTGCAGATCGGGCTGGCGCTGCTGTTCCTGGTGCTGGCCGCGGCCGCGACACTGGCGTTTCCACTGGCGCTTCGCCTGCTGATCGACAACGGCCTGGTGCCCGCGGGCCGGGGGGAACAGGCACTGGCCTTGCGCGGGCACTTCGCGGTGCTGTTCGGTGTGGCGGTGGCACTCGGCCTGTTCTCGGCGGTGCGCTTCTACCTCGTGAGCTGGATCGGCGAGCGCATCACGGCCGACCTGCGCAACGCGGTGTTCGCGCATGTGCTGCGCCAGAGCCCGCAGTTCTTCGAGACCACGCAGACCGGTGAGGTGCTCTCGCGCCTGACCACCGACACGACGCTGGTGCAGACGGTCGTCGGCTCCTCCCTGTCGATGGGCCTGCGCAACGCGGTGATGGGGATCGGTGCGCTGGGCATGCTGGTGTGGTCGCACCCGTACGTGATGGTGCAGGTGATCGCGGTGGTGTTGTTCGTCGTGTTGCCCGCGATGTGGTTCGGCCGCCGCGTGCGCAAGCTCTCGCGCGCCAGCCAGGACCGCGTAGCCGATTCGAGCTCGATCGCATCGGAAGTGCTCAACGCCATCCCGACGGTGCAAAGCCATGCGGCGGAGGCGCGCGAATCGCAGCGTTTCGACCGTTCGACGCAGTTCGCCTTCGACACCGCCATCCGCCGCACGCGCGCCCGCGCGGCCCTGGTGGCGTTCGTCATCATCGCCAATGCGGCGCTCATTCTCTGGGGCCTGTACCAGGGCACGCAGGCGGTCTTGGCCGGCCAGCTCACGCCAGGCCAGTTGGGCCAGGCGGTGTTCTACGTGATCATCTTCGCGGGTGCGGTGGCGGTGCTGGGCGAGGTCTATGGCGACTTGCTGCGCGCTGCGGGCGCCAGTGAGCGCCTGATGGAGTTGCTGGCCAGCGAGTCACCGGTTCAATCGCCTGTGCGCCCCGTGGCGGCGCCATTGCCCGAAGGCGGCAGCTCGCTCGCGTTCGAGGGCGTGCGCTTTCACTATCCGTCGCGGCCGGCGCAGGCGGCGCTGGAGGATTTTTCGCTCACGGTGGCGCCGGGCCAGACCGTGGCGTTGGTCGGCCCCAGCGGCGCGGGCAAGACCACCGTGTTCGGCCTGCTGCTGCGCTTCTACGACCCGCAGCGCGGGCGCATCGTGCTCGACGGCACGCCGATCGACGCGATGGACCTGCGCGCGCTACGCGAGCGCATCGGCATCGTGCCGCAAGAGCCGGTGATCTTCTCCAGCAGCGCGCTGGAGAACATCCGCTACGGCCGACCGGACGCGAGCGACGAGGAGGTGAAGGCCGCCGCGCGCGCCGCGTTTGCCGACGAATTCATCCAGCGCCTGCCCGAGGGCTATGACAGCTTCCTGGGTGAGCGCGGTGTGCGCCTGTCGGGCGGGCAGCGCCAGCGCATCGCCATCGCGCGCGCCATGCTCAAGAACCCACCGCTGCTGCTGCTCGACGAGGCCACGAGCGCGCTGGACGCGCAGAGCGAGCGCGTGGTGCAGGCCGCGCTGGAGGCCGCGATGCGCGACCGCACCACGCTCGTGATCGCGCACCGCCTGGCCACGGTGCAACGTGCCGACCGCATCGTGGTGCTGGACCACGGACACCTGGTGGAGCAAGGCACGCACAGCGAGCTGGTGGCGCGTGGCGGCGTGTACGCCGGGCTGGCCGCGCTGCAGTTCAGCGCCTGACAGAGCCCTGGCAGCCGGGGCACTTGCCCGGGCCCTGTTCGTGCAGATCAGGCCGGCGGCCCGGCCGTGCAGCTGCCGGATGGGCCCCATGCAGGCCCCGCATGGAGCCATCCTGAGCCGGCCTTGGACAGCGCCGCGGCGTCTGCATACAGTGCCATCCAGGCCACCGCCGCAGGCCATTCCACACGGAGCCGCACACACCATGTCGCACACCAACGCCCCGCACGCGCTCACCCAAGCGCTGCCCTCCTACCTCGATCCCAACCACCTCGGCCCCTGGGGCATCTACCTTCAGCAGGTCGATCGCGTGACCCCCTATCTGGGCAAGCTCGCGCGCTGGGTCGACACACTCAAGCGCCCCAAACGCACGCTGATCGTGGACGTGCCGATCCACCTCGACGACGGCACCGTCGCCCACTTCGAGGGCTATCGCGTGCAGCACAACACCAGCCGCGGGCCCGGCAAGGGCGGCGTTCGCTTCCACCAGGATGTCACGCTCTCCGAAGTCATGGCCCTGGCAGCGTGGATGTCGATCAAGAACGCCGCGGTCAACGTGCCCTATGGCGGCGCCAAGGGCGGCATCCGGGTCGATCCGCGCCAGCTCTCGCGCGGTGAACTCGAGCGCGTGACGCGCCGCTACACAAGCGAGATCGGCATCATCATCGGCCCGACCAAGGACATCCCCGCGCCAGACGTGAACACCAACGAGCAGGTGATGGCCTGGATGATGGACACCTACTCGATGAACGAGGGCTCCACCGCCACCGGCGTGGTCACCGGCAAACCGGTGGATCTGGGCGGCTCGCTGGGCCGGCGAGAGGCCACCGGTCGCGGTGTGTTCACGGTGGGTTGCGAGGCCGCCCGTCGCATCGGCATGGACGTCGCCGGCGCCCGTGTGGCCGTGCAGGGCTTTGGCAACGTGGGCGGCGTGGCCGCCAAACTGTTTGCCGAAGCCGGTGCGCGCGTGGTGGCCGTGCAGGACCACGGCGGCACGGTGGTGCGCGACAGCGGCCTGAACGTGCCCGCCCTGCTCGACCATGTGGCGCGCAACGGCTCGGTCAAGGGCTTTGCCGACGCCGAGACCGTGCCCGATGCCGACTTCTGGGGCTTGCCCTGCGACATTCTCATCCCGGCCGCGCTGGAAGGCCAGATCAACGAGAAGAACGCCGGCCGCATCCAGGCGCGCATGGTGATCGAAGGCGCCAACGGCCCAACCACGCCACAGGCCGATGACATCCTGCACGATCGCGGCGTGCTGGTGATGCCCGATGTCATTGCCAACGCCGGCGGCGTGACGGTGAGTTACTTCGAATGGGTGCAGGATTTTTCGAGCTTCTTCTGGACCGAGGACGAGATCAACGCCCGGCTCGTGAAGATCATGAAGGACGCGTTCGCCGCTGTGTGGCAGGTGTCCGAAGACAACAAGGTGAGCCTGCGCACCGCCACCTTCATCATCGCCTGCCAGCGCATCCTGCACGCGCGCGACCTGCGGGGTTTGTATCCGTAACTCCCCCCTGCGCCGCTGAGCGGCTTCCCCCCTCTCTGGCGCGCCTGCGGCGCCTGGAGGAGGGACGATGCCGGTGGCCCGGCGAAGCCGGTTCCACGGCATCTCTGGACCCCAAAGGCGAGCAGCGCCGCTATTGCAAGGTTTCTTTGGCGGGGGGAAGCAAGGGCAGCGGCATCACGTCCACGCCCTCTTCGATCAGTTCGAGCACCACGTCGGGCGCGGCGTTGCCGCGGATGTTGCGGCGCTCGATTTCGCCGTGGTGCATGGCGCGCGCCTGGTCGGCGAAGCGCTCGCCCACGTCCTCGGTGCTGGCCACGATCTCGCGCATGGCCTTGAGCATGCGCGCCTGCAACTGCGCCAGTTCGGCGTACGCGGGGTGGTTGCTCATCGCCAGGGCCGGCGGGTTGGCGGGTGTGGGGGTGGGTGCGGGCGCGTCCTTGGCGCCGCGCAGGTTCAGCCTCGGCGCCGAGAGCTTCTTTTCGATGTGCTGATCACCGCACAGCGGGCAGCTCACCAGTCCGCGCTCGAGCTGGCTCGCAAAATCTTCCTCGGAGCCGAACCAGCCTTCGAACACATGCTGGTGTGCGCATTGCAGATCGAGAACCTTCATGGAGCGGGATTCTCCTGCCAATCCAGTACCCAGGCGCCGCTCAGGACGTTCTGCAGCCACAGCGCACCCACCAGGGTCTTGCAATCGATGACGCGGCCGTCGCGGCACATGGCCTGCAATGCCTCGGGGGCCGCACTGGTCACGTCCAGCGATTCACCCTCGTCGAGCGAGCGCTCTCCGAGCGTGAGGCCCCGCGCAAACCAGATGTCGATGATTTCGTCGGAGTAAGCGATGGTGGGCGCCAACCGCCCCGCAAAGGCCCATTCGCGGGCGCGGTAGCCGGTTTCTTCGAGCAGCTCTCGCTGAGCGCACGCGAGGCTGCCCTCGCCCGGGTCGAACTTGCCGGCGGGGAACTCCACCATCACCGCCCGCATGGGGTGGCGGTACTGGCGCTCCAGCACCACGCGGCCATCGTCGAGCAGCGCAATCACCATCACCGCGCCCGGGTGCAGCACGTATTCGCGTGTGGCCTCGGTGCCGGCGGGCAGGCGCACGGTATCGCGCACCACATGCAGGAAGTGCCCGCGCAGCAGCTCGGTGCGCGCCAGCGGCACTTCCTTCAGGTGCTCGTCAGCCATGCCGCTTCTTGTAGAGGTAGCGGTAGACGAAGCCCGGGAAGGCCAGGGTGGCAAAGAGGGAGGCGGTGGTGGCGTAGAACTCCCAGCCTTGCGGGTAGATCTGGCCAGCACGGTGCTCGAGCCCCAGGCCGAGCGCGCCGACCACGAAGTACAGCAACACCAGCTCCAGCAGCCGCAGCCACATCGTCTTGGGGTTGCGGCGTGGCAGCACCGCCAGCCAGCGGTCGTTGAGAAACGGCAGGTTGGCGGCCACGAAGGCCGCGATCAGCACCAGCCAGACGGCAGCGGTTTGGTCCATGGGGGTCAGAGCCGGGCGTGCGCCGCGGGTTCCGCGGCGCCACCCATCAGACGAACAGCGCTGCGACCGATTGCGCGCACAGCGCCATCAGGCCGCCCGGCACGATGCCCAGCACCAGCACCAATGCGCCGTTGAGCGAGAGCACGGAACGCACATCGGCACCGGCTTCGATCGGGGCGGTCTGCACGGGCGCATCGAAGTACATCACCTTGACCAGCCGCAGGTAGTAGAAGGCGCCGATGAGTGACATGATCACGGCGAACACCGCCAGCCCGATGTGGAAAGCGGACGACGAAGCCAGCAGCGCCTGCAGCACCGACAGCTTGGCATAGAAGCCCACCAGCGGCGGAACGCCTGCCAGCGAGAACATGCACACCGCCATCACGCCGGCGTACAGGGGGCTGCGCTGGTTCAGGCCGGCCAGATCCTCGATGTTGTCGGACTCGAAGCCCTGGCGCGAGAGCAGGATGATCACGCCGAAGGTGCCCAGCGTCGTCAGCACATAGGTGACCACGTAGAACATGGCCGAGCCATAGGCATTGGCCATGTTGGAGGCGTCGCCACCGGACACGCCGGCCAGCAGGCCCAGCAGCATGAAGCCCATCTGCGCGATGGTGGAGAAGGCCAGCATCCGCTTGAGGTTGGTCTGCGCTATGGCGGCGAGGTTGCCGACCAGCAACGACACCACCGCGAGCACGCCCAGCATCTGCTGCCAGTCGATCGCAAGGGGTGCCATGCCCTCGACGAGCAGCCGGATCACGATGGCGAAAGCCGCCAGTTTGGGCGCACCGCCGATGAGCAGCGTGATCGAGGTCGGCGCGCCGTGATAGACGTCGGGCACCCACATGTGGAACGGTGCCACGCCGAGCTTGAACGCCAGGCCGGCCACAACAAACACCAGGCCCAGGGTGAGCACCTGCGGTGAACCCTTGAGCGTGGCCTCGCCACCCGCGATGGCCGCGAGCACCTGCGCGAGATCCAGCGAACCCGTGGCGCCGTACACCATGGACAGGCCATAGAGCAGGAAGCCGCTGGCCAGTGCGCCGAGCACAAAGTATTTCATCGCCGCCTCGGTGGCGGCCATGTCGTCGCGGCGCAGCGCCACCAGCGCGTAGCTGGACAGCGTGAGCAACTCCAGCCCCAGGTAGATGACCAGGAAGTTGTGCCCCGAGATCATCACGAACATGCCCAGCAAGGCGAGCAGGCTCATGGAGAACATCTCGCCGCCGCGCAGCATGTCGCGCTGGCTTGCGTAGCCACGGCCGTAGACCAGGGTCACCATGAGGGCAAGGGCAGCGAAGCACTTGAGCCAGTTGCCCATCGGGTCGCTCACGATCATGCCGCCGAAGCCGACGATGGTCTGACCACCGGAGGCGGCCATGCCGAGCAGCAAGGCCACCACGGCGAGAGTGGCCAGGGTGAGTCCGTGGGTGGCACCGCGCCTGGGCGACCGGACGCCGAGGTCGACCAGCGCAATCACGCAGGCCATCACCGCGAGCAGGATTTCCGGGTACGCCGCGACCCAGCTGAGTTTGTCGATCATGGGGAATTTCTCGCTGTTCTCGGTGCGTTCAGTTCAGCTTGGAGTTCGCCACGTGGCGCAGCAACTCGGCCACCGACGGGTCCATCACGTCGGTGAACGGCTTGGGATAGACGCCCATCCAGAGCACGGCGATGGCGAGCACCGCCATCACGAGGAACTCGCGTGCGTTGATGTCGGTGAGGGCCTTCACGTTGGCATTGCCGGGCTCGCCCAGGTAGACGCGCTTGAACATCCACAGCGAATAGGCGGCGCCGAAGATCAGCGCCGAGGCGGCGAGCAGGCCGATCCAGAAGTTGGCCTTGACGGCCGCGAGGATGACCATCCACTCGCCCACGAAACCGGCGGTGCCGGGCAGGCCGCAATTGGCCATGGTGAACAGCAGGGCAAAGGCAGCAAAGCGCGGCATGGTGTTGACCACGCCGCCATAGGCCGCGATCTCGCGCGAGTGCACGCGGTCGTAGAGCACGCCGATGGACAGGAACATGGCGGCCGAGACGAAGCCGTGCGCGATCATCTGCACCAGCGCGCCCGAGACGCCCAGGTCGCTGAAGAGGAAGAAGCCCAGCGTGACGAAGCCCATGTGGGCCACCGACGAATAGGCCACGAGTTTCTTCATGTCCTGCTGCACCATGGCGACCAGGCCGACATAGATCACCGCGATCAGCGAGAGCGCGATCATGAAGCCGGCCCACTCGTGCGAGGCGTCGGGCAGGATCGGCAGCGAAAAGCGCAGGAAACCGTAGGCGCCCAGCTTGAGCATGATGGCCGCCAGCACCGCCGAACCGCCCGTGGGCGCTTCCACGTGCACATCGGGCAGCCAGGTGTGCACCGGCCACATCGGCACCTTCACCGCGAAGGCGGCGAAGAAAGCGAAGAACAGCAGCGTCTGCGGGGTGCTGCCCAGCGGCAGCTGGTACCAGTCGCTCAGGGCAAAGCTGCCGTTGGACTGCACGTACAGGTAGATCAGCGCAATCAGCAGCAGCAACGAGCCAAGCAGCGTGTAGAGGAAGAACTTGAAGGCGGCGTAGATCTTGTTCGGCCCACCCCAGATGCCGATGATCAGGTACATCGGGATCAGCGTGGCCTCGAAGAACACGTAGAACAGCATGCCGTCCTGCGCTGAGAAAACGCCGATCATGAGGCCCGAGAGGATGAGGAACGCGCCCATGTACTGGTTCACGCGCTCGGTGATCACCTCCCAGCCCGCGATCACCACCACCACCGTGATGAAGGCGGTGAGCAGGATGAGCCACAGCGAGATGCCGTCCACACCGAGGTGGTAGTGCACGTTGAAGCGGTCGATCCAGAGCGCCTTCTCGGTGAACTGCATGGCCGCGCTGCCGACCTCGAAGCCGCTGTAGAGCGGCAGCGTGACGGCCAGGCCGGCCAGCGCACCGATCAACGCGATCCAGCGCACCATGCCGGCTTGTTCGTCGCGGCCCAGCGCGAGCAGCACGACGCCGAAGAAGATCGGCGTCCAGATGGCAAGGCTCAGCAAACCCATGGTCTTATCTTTCCGTTCTTGTTATTTCGCGAGCCAGACGAACCAGGTCATGAACAGCATCACACCCACCAGCATCATGAGTGCGTAGTGGTACAGGAAGCCGGTCTGGGCGCGGCGCACCACGGCCGAGATCAAACCCACGAGCTTCCAGCTGGCGTTGACCACGCCGCCTTCGATGACACCGCGGTCACCGCCCTTCCAGAGACCGACACCCAGGCCGCGCGCGGCACGGGCCAGCACGTTCTCGTTGAACCAGTCCATGTAGTACTTGTTCTCGAGCACGGTGACGATCGGCTTGAGCGCGCGCGCCATGGCGGCCGGCACCGCCGGGTTGACCATGTAGCAGTACCAGGCGCTCACGAACCCGGCCAGCGCCAGGTAGAGCGGCGGCGTGCTGAACGCATGCCCGGCCATCGACAGGGGGCCGTGGAAGATCTCGGCAAACTTCGTGAGCGCGGGGTGCGCAGCGGCGTTGACGGTGATCGCGTCGCGGAAGAAATCACCGAACACCATGGGCTCGATGGTGAGGTAGCCGATGACCACCGATGGGATGGCCAGCAGCACCAGCGGCAGCGTCACCACCCACGGCGATTCATGGGGCTTGCCGTCACCGTGGTGGCCGTGGTCGTCGTGGTGATGACCGTGGTGGGCGTCCGGGTTCTGGTCGTACCGCTCCTTGCCGTGGAACACCAGGAAGTACAGACGGAACGAATAGAACGAGGTGACGAACACACCGGCCAGCACCGCGAAGTAGGCGAAGCCTGCGCCGGGCAGGTTGCTGAAGTGCACCGCCTCGATGATCGAGTCCTTGGAATAGAAACCCGAGAACAGCGGCGTGCCAATGAGCGCCAGCGTGCCCAGCAACGAGGTGATCCAGGTGATCGGCATGTACTTGCGCACGCCGCCCATCCAGCGGATGTCCTGGTTGTGGTGCAGGCCCATGATGACCGAGCCGGCCGCGAGGAACAGCAGCGCCTTGAAGAAGGCGTGGGTCATGAGGTGGAACACCGCCACCGAGTAGGCGGAAGCACCGAGCGCCACCGTCATGTAACCGAGCTGCGACAGCGTGGAATACGCCACCACACGCTTGATGTCGTTCTGGATGATGCCCAGAAAGCCCATGAACAGTGCGGTGATGGCACCGATGATGAGAACGAAGTTGAGCGCCGTGTCGGACAGCTCGAACAGCGGGCTCATGCGCGCGACCATGAAGATGCCGGCAGTCACCATGGTGGCGGCGTGGATCAGCGCCGAGATCGGCGTGGGGCCTTCCATCGAATCGGGCAGCCACACATGCAGCGGAAACTGCGCGCTCTTGCCCATCGCACCGATGAACAGGCAGATGCAGATGACGGTCACCAGCATCCATTCGCTTCCGCCGAAAGGATTGGCGAAGGCGATGCCGCCGAGTTCGCCCGCCTTGGCAAAGACCTCGGTGTAGTTCATGGTGCCCGCGTAGGCGACGATGAGGCCGATGCCGAGGATGAAGCCGAAGTCGCCAACCCGGTTGACCAGGAAGGCCTTCATGTTGGCGAAGATCGCCGAGGGCTTGTTGAACCAGAAACCGATCAGCAGGTAGGACACCAGGCCCACCGCCTCCCAGCCGAAGAACAGCTGCAGCAGGTTGTTGCTCATGACCAGCATGAGCATGGAGAAGGTGAACAGCGAGATGTAGGCGAAGAACCGGTTGTAGCCTTCGTCCTCGGCCATGTAGCCGATGGTGTAGAGGTGCACCATGAGCGAGACGAAGGTGACGACCACCATCATCATCGCGGTCAGGCCATCGACCAGGAAGCCAATCTCCATCTTCAGGCCGCCGATCACCATCCACTCGTAGATGGTGGCGTTGAAGCGCGCGCCGTCGATCACATCGGCCAGCGTGATGGCCGAGAGAATGAAGGCGACCAGCACACCCAGGATGGTGGCGCCGTGCGAGGCGCGGCGGCCGATGACGTTGCCACCGAAGGTGGTGCCCAGGATGCCGGCCACGGCCGAACCCACCAGGGGCGCCAATGGCACGGCCAGCAGCGTGGAGGCGGAAAGCGTGTTGCTCATGTTCCGGTCAGCCCTTGAGGACGTTCAGTTCTTCGACGCTGATCGACGACTTGTTGCGGAACAGCAGCACGAGGATGGCCAGGCCGATGGCCGATTCGGCCGCTGCCACGGTGAGGATGAAGAACACGAAAACTTGGCCATGCAGGTCGCCCAGGTAGTGCGAGAAGGCCACGAAGTTCATGTTGACCGCCAGCAGCATGAGCTCGATGGCCATGAGCAGAACGATCAGGTTCTTGCGGTTGAGGAAGATGCCCACGACCGAGATCGCGAACAGGATTGCGCCGACCGAGAGGAAGTGTCCCAGTGTCAGGTTCGTGAGGTTCATGCCGTCTTGCCCTCCTCTGCCGCAGCGGCAGGCGCCGCTGGAGCCGGCGTCACGGCGGCCATCGGCACCACCACGAGTCGGTCGCTGGCGCGCACCTGCACCTGATCGCCGGCATGGATGAACTTGCTGTCCTTGCGCTTGCGCAATGTGAGCGCGATGGCGGCCAGCATGGCCACCAGCAGGATGAAGCCGGCCACCTGGATGGGATACAGGTAGGCGCTGTAGAGCAGCTTGCCGAGCTCGCGGGTGTTGGAGACATCGGCCGCCACCGCCGGGGCGTTGGTGGCGATGCTAGGGAAGCCTGCCCACATCACGGCGATGAGCTCACCCGCCACCACGACACCAATGATGGCGGCCAGCGGGAAATGGCTCCAGAAGCCGCGTCGCATGGCGTCGATGTTGATGTCGAGCATCATGACCACGAAGAGGAACAGCACCATCACGGCGCCCAGGTACACCAGCACGAGGGTGATGCCCAGGAATTCGGCCTTGAGCAGCAGCCACAGGGCAGCGGCCTGCGAAAAGGCCAGCATGAGGTAGAGCACGGCGTGCACCGCGTTGCGCGAAGTGACCACGCGAAACGCCGCGAACAGCAGCACCGCCGCGAAGAGATAGAAGAAACCGGTCGTGAAGTCCATGGGGCTCTGGCTGGGCGCGGGCTCAGCGGTACGGGGCGTCGGCCGCCTTGGCCGCTGCGATCTGCGGCTCGTAGCGGTCACCCACGGCCAGCAGCATCTCCTTGGTGAAGTAGAGGTCGCCGCGCTTTTCGCCGTGGTACTCGAAGATGTGGGTCTCGACGATCGAATCGACCGGGCAGCTTTCTTCGCAGAAGCCGCAGAAGATGCACTTGGTGAGGTCGATGTCGTAGCGCGTGGTGCGGCGCGTGCCGTCGTCGCGCACGTCGCTCTCGATGGTGATGGCCATCGCGGGGCACACGGCCTCGCAGAGCTTGCAGGCGATGCAACGCTCCTCGCCGTTCTCGTAGCGGCGCAGCGCGTGCAGGCCGCGAAAGCGCGGCGACAGCGGTGTCTTCTCTTCAGGGAACTGCACCGTCACCTTGCGGCGGAAGGCGTAGCGGCCGGTCAGGGCCATGCCCTTGGCCAGCTCGACGAGCATGAAGCTCTTGAAGAAGTCGCGCAGGCTGAAAGGCGCGACGGCGGTAGTGGTGGTGGACATGATCAGGGCCTCCCGCTCAGTTCCAGATGTTCCAGGGCGACTTCATCAGCGCGCCCACGAGCAGCAGCCACACCAGGGTGACGGGGATGAAGATCTTCCAGCCCAGACGCATGATCTGGTCGTAGCGGAAGCGCGGAAAGGTGGCGCGGATCCAGATGAACAGCGAAACCACGAAGAAGGTCTTGATGCCGAGCCAGATCCAGCCGGGAATCCAGTTGAAGAGCGCGCTGTCGATCGGGGGCAGCCAGCCGCCGAGGAACATCAGCACGGCCAGTATGGACACCAGCCACATGCTCGCGTACTCGGCGAGGAAGAAGATGGCGAAGCCCATGCCCGAGTACTCGACCATGTGGCCAGCCACGATCTCGGCCTCGCCTTCCACCACGTCGAAGGGGTGGCGGTTGGTCTCGGCCACGCCCGAGATCACGTAGACCACGAAGATGGGCAGCAGCGGCAGCCAGTTCCAGGACAGGAAGTTCAGGCCCATGCCCGCGCCCATGCCACGGTCCTGCGAGGCCACGATCTCGGCCAGGTTCAGACTGCCCGCGGTCATCACGACGACCAGGAAACAAAAGCCGATGGCGATCTCGTAGCTCACCATCTGTGCCGAGGCGCGCAACGCGCCCAGGAAGGCGTACTTGGAGTTGGAGGCCCAGCCCGCGATGATGACGCCGTAGACCTCGATCGAGGTGATGGCAAGGATGACCAGCAGACCGGCATTGACGTTGGCCAGCACCGCCTCGGGCCCGAACGGAATGGCCACCCAGGCGGCCAGCGCCGGCATGATGGCCATGACGGGGCCCAGACGGAACAACCCGTTGGCCGCGGCGCTCGGGCGGATCAGCTCCTTGGTCAGCAGCTTGAGCGCGTCGGCGATGGGCTGCAGCAGGCCGAACGGGCCCACGCGGTTGGGGCCGTGGCGCACCTGCATCCAGCCGAGCAGCTTGCGCTCCCACAGCGTGAGGTAGGCCACCGCGCCCATCAGCGGCGCCAGCACCGCGACGATCTTGATGAGGTTCCAGATGACGGGCCAGGCCGCCGCGCTCCACCAGGACGCGTTGATCAGGCCGAGGCCGCCGTTGTAGAAGGCGTCGATCACGCTGCGGCTCCTTCCTCGGCGCGCGCGCGGCGCGCATCGGCCGTGAGTTGCAGCGCCGGCGCCCGGCGCACCAGGGCGTCGAGCTGGTAGATGGCGGCCACGGCCGGCACACCCTTTGCCGGCGCAAGATCGATGGCCGCGGCGCTGCTGTTGTCCAGCCGCTCTGCGGGCACCACGGCACCGGATTCGACACCGGGCAGTGCGCGGGCCAGCACGGCTTGCGAGGAGTCGGCGTCGAAGCCGTGGGCACCCTGGAGGCCGAGCAGGTTGCCGAGCACGCGCAGCACCTTCCAGCCCGGGCGGGTTTCGCCCAGCGGGCGCACCACGGCGTGGAAGCTCTGCAGGCGGCCTTCGGCGTTGACGAAGCTGCCCGAGGTTTCGCTGAACGGCGCGATCGGCAGCAGCACGTCGCTCACGTCGAGATTGGTCTTGAACGGGCTGAGGGTGACCACCATGCCGGCGTTCTGCAGGCCGGCCAGACCGGCCGCGGTGTCCTGCGCTTCCACGTTGAGCAGCAGCGCGGCCTTGAGCGCGCCGCCGAGCATTTGCGCGGTGTTGAGACCCTCTTGGGCCGGCACCGCACCCACGAGCTGCGCGCCCACGGTGTTGGCGGCTTCGGTGAGGTAGCCCACGCTGGCGCCGGTGTGTTCGGCGATGAAGTTGGCCAGCGCGAGCAGGCTGGCGGCCTTCTCGTGGTGCGCAGCGGCATTGCCCAGCAGGATGGCCTTGCGCTCACCACCCAGCAGCGACGCGGCGATCGCGCGGTGGGTGTCGTTCACGTCGGCCTTGGCCGGGGCGTTGATGCCCTTCCCGGCCGCCACCGCCGCGGCGATGCCCGCCAGCGCGGCCACCCACTCACGGCTGTCGGACAGCAGGGTGTGCTTGGGTTTCATCGCCCAGTCGGGCTCGGCGGCAACAAGCGCGCTGAGTTGCGCGCCCTGGCGCACGGCCTGCCGGATGCGCTGGGCAAACAGCGGGTGGTCCTTGCGCAGGTTGGAGCCGACCACCAGCACACGCTGCAGCGTGGAAAGCCCGGCGATGGGCAGACCGAGCCAGCGCGCACGCCCTGCGGGTGCGGCGTTGGTGAAGTCGGCGGCGCGCAGGCGGGTGTCGATGTGGGCACCGCCGAGGCCGCGCGTCAGCGCACCGGCCAGGGCGAGTTCCTCGAGCGTGCTGTGCGGGCTGGCCAGCAAACCGATGCTGCCGGTGCCGTGCTCGGCCTGAATCTGCTTCAGGCCATGCGCCACGTACTCCAGGGCGGTCTGCCAGTCGACCGTCTTCCATTCCCCGCCCTGCTTGAGCATGGGTTGCGTGAGGCGGTCGGGGCCATTGAGTGCTTCGTACGAGAAGCGGTCGCGGTCGGCGATCCAGCATTCGTTGACGGCTTCGTTCTCCAGCGGCACCACGCGCATGACCTGATGGTTCTTCACCTGAACCACCAGGTTGGCGCCGGTGGAATCGTGCGGGCTCACGCTCTTGCGGCGCGAGAGTTCCCAGGTGCGTGCGCTGTAGCGGAACGGCTTGCTGGTCAGCGCACCCACGGGGCAGATGTCGATCATGTTGCCCGAGAGCTCGGAGTCGACCGAGTTGCCGACAAAGGTCTCGATTTCGGCGTGCTCGCCGCGGTGGCTCATGCCGAGCTCCATGACGCCGGCGATCTCCTGGCCGAAGCGCACGCAGCGTGTGCAATGGATGCAGCGGCTCATCTCCTCCATGGAGATCAGCGGACCCACGTTCTTGTGGAAAACGACGCGCTTTTCTTCCTGGTAGCGCGAACCCGAGCCGCCGTAGCCCACGGCCAGATCCTGGAGCTGGCATTCACCGCCCTGGTCGCAGATCGGGCAGTCGAGCGGGTGGTTGATGAGCAGGAACTCCATCACCGACTTCTGCGCCTTGACGGCCTTCTCGCTCTGGGTGCGCACGATCATGCCCTGCGTGACCGGCGTGGCGCAGGCGGGCATGGGCTTGGGCGCCTTTTCCACCTCGACCAGACACATGCGGCAGTTCGCCGCGATCGAGAGCTTCTTGTGGTAACAGAAGTGCGGGATGTAGGTGCCCGCCTTCTCGGCCGCATGCATGACCATGCTGCCCGGGGGCACTTCGACCTTCTTGCCGTCGAGTTCGATTTCAACCATGGGGATGTCCGTGTTCCTCGTGCTCAGGCCGCGGCCGCTTTGGTTTGCGCGGCGGCGATGCGGGCTTCGAACTCGTGGCGGAAGTGCTTGATCATGGCGCGCACCGGCATCGCAGCAGCATCGCCCAGCGCGCAGATGGTGCGGCCCATGATGTTCTCGGCCACGTTGTCGAGCAGTTGCATGTCCTCGGGTTTGCCGAGGCCACGGTCGATGCGGTCGACCAGGCGCCAGAGCCAGCCCGTGCCCTCGCGGCAGGGCGTGCACTGGCCGCAGCTCTCGTGCATGTAGAAGTACGACAGGCGCTTGAGTGACGTGACCATGTCGCGCGAGTCGTCCATCACGATGACGGCGCCCGAGCCCAGCATGGAGCCGGCCTTGGCGATGGAGTCGTAGTCCATCGTGCACTCCATCATGATGTGCGCGGGCAGCACCGGTGCCGACGATCCGCCGGGGATCACGGCCTTGAGCTGGCGGCCCTTGCGCACGCCACCGGCGAGTTCGAGCAGCTTGCTGAACGGCGTGCCCAGCGGCACTTCGTAGTTGCCGGGCAGTTCGACGTCACCGCTGACCGAGAAGATCTTGGTGCCGCCGTTGTTGGGCTTGCCGATTTCCAGGTAGGCCTGGCCGCCGTTGCGGATGATCCAGGGCACCGCCGCGAAGGTCTCGGTGTTGTTGATGGTGGTGGGCTTGCCGTAAAGCCCGAAGCTCGCGGGAAACGGCGGCTTGAAGCGCGGCTGGCCCTTCTTGCCTTCGAGCGATTCGAGCAGCGCGGTTTCCTCGCCGCAGATGTAGGCGCCGAAGCCGTGATGGGCGTGCAACTGGAAGCTGAAACCCGAACCCAGGATGTTGTCGCCCAGCAGGCCGGCCGCCCTGGCCTCTTCCAGCGCGGCCTCGAAGCGTTCGTACACCTCGAAGATCTCGCCGTGGATGTAGTTGTAGCCCACGCTGATACCCATCGCGTACGCCGCGATCGCCATGCCTTCGATGACGATGTGCGGGTTGTACATGAGGATGTCGCGGTCCTTGCAGGTGCCCGGCTCGCCCTCGTCGGAGTTGCACACCAGGTACTTCTGGCCCGGGAACTGGCGCGGCATGAAGCTCCACTTCAGGCCGCTGGGAAAGCCGGCACCGCCGCGGCCGCGCAAGGCCGATTCCTTGACGGTGGCGATCACCTGATCCTGCGTGAGCCCTTCACCGCCGTCATTGCCCAGGATCTTGCGCAGCGCCTGATAGCCCCCGCGCGCCTCGTAGTCCTTGAGCGACCAGTTGCGCCCGTTCAGATCGGCGTAGATCTGGGGATTGATGTGGCGGCCGTGGAAGCAGGTCTGCACGCCGGTGGCGGCGAACTGGCCAATGATCTGTTCGGCGTTCATCAGGCTTTGCCCTCCGTGGCACGCAGGCCGTCGACCAGCTGGTCGAGCTTGTCGTGGCTCATGAAGCTGCACATGTGCCGGTCGTTCACCAGCATCACCGGCGCGTCGGCGCAGGCGCCCAGGCATTCGCTCTGCTGCAGGGTGAACAGGCCGTCGGGCGTGGTCTCGCCCATCTCGATGCCGAGCTTCTTCTCGAGGTGGTGCAGCGCCTTCTGGCCGTCACGCAACTGGCACGGCAGGTTGGTGCAGACGTTGAGCTTGTATTTGCCCACCGGCCGCTGGTTGTACATGTTGTAGAAGGTCGTGACCTCATGCACCGCGATCGGCTCGACGCCGATGTAGGCGGCCAATGCAGCCTCGGCCTCGGTGCTCACCCAGCCTTGCTCCTGCTGGATGATGGACAGACATGCCATGACGGCCGAGATGCGCTGCTCGGGCGGGTACTTGGCGACTTCGCGGTCAAAGCGCGCGATGGTGGCGGCGGAGAACTGCATGGTGGTGGGCGCGGGGGCGTTCATCGGTCGATCTCCCCGAAAACGATGTCCATGGTGCCGATGATGGCGACCGCATCGGCCAGCATGTGGCCACGCGCCATCTCATCGAGCGAGGCCAGGTGCGCGAAGCCGGGGGCGCGGATCTTCAGGCGGTAGGGCTTGTTGGCGCCATCGCTCACCAGGTAGATACCGAACTCGCCCTTGGGGTGCTCGACGGCGGCGTAGGCCTCGCCCTCGGGCACATGGAAGCCTTCGGTGAAGAGCTTGAAGTGGTGGATCAGCTCTTCCATGTTGGTCTTCATCGCCTCGCGGGCGGGCGGTGCAACCTTGTGGTTGTCGGTGATCACCGGACCGGGATTGACGCGCAGCCAGTCCACGCACTGCTTGATGATGCGGTTGGACTGCTTCATCTCCTCCATGCGCACGAGGTAGCGGTCGTAGGTATCACCGGTCTTGCCCACCGGGATGTCGAATGCCATGCGGTCGTACACGTCGTACGGCTGCTTCTTGCGCAGGTCCCAGGCGATGCCCGAGCCGCGCAGCATCGGACCGGTCATGCCGAGGTTGAGCGCACGCTCGGGCGACACCACGCCGATGCCCACGGTGCGCTGCTTCCAGATGCGGTTGTCGGTGAGCAGCGTGTGGTACTCGTCGAGGTAGGTCGGGAAGCGCTTCGTGAAGTCGTCGATGAAGTCGAGCAAGGAACCCTGGCGGTTCTTGTTCATGTCGTCGATCGCGCGCTGGTTGCGCACCTTGCTCGCCTGGTACTGCGGCATGGTGTCGGGCAGGTCGCGATAGACGCCGCCGGGGCGGAAATAGGCCGCGTGCATGCGCGCGCCCGACACCGCCTCGTACATGTCGAACAAGTCCTCGCGCTCGCGGAAGGCGTAGATGAGGATGGTGGAACTGCCGCAGTCGTTGCCGTGCGAACCGAGCCACATCAGGTGGTTCAGCAGGCGCGTGATCTCACTGAACATCACGCGGATGTACTGCGCGCGGACCGGCACCTCGATGCCCAGCAGCTTTTCGATCGCCAGGCAGTAGGCGTGCTCGTTGCACATCATGGACACGTAATCGAGACGGTCCATGTAGGGCAGCGACTGGATGTAGGTCTTGTGCTCGGCGAGCTTTTCCGTTGCGCGGTGCAGCAGGCCGATGTGCGGGTCGGCGCGTTGCACGACCTCGCCGTCGAGCTCGAGCACCAGGCGCAACACGCCGTGCGCGGCCGGGTGCTGCGGGCCGAAGTTCAGGGTGTAGTTCTTGATCTCTGCCATGTCGGTTCGCCCCGCGGGTTCAGTGCAGGCCGCCGTAGTTGTCTTCGCGGATCACGCGCGGCGTGATCTCGCGCGGCTCGATCGTGACCGGCTCGTAGACCACGCGCTGGCGCTGTGCGTCGTATCGCATCTCGACGTGACCGGAGAGCGGGAAATCCTTGCGGAAGGGGTGGCCGATGAAGCCGTAGTCGGTGAGGATGCGGCGCAGATCGGCGTGCCCCTCGAAGACGATGCCGTACAGGTCGAAGGCCTCGCGCTCGTACCAGTCGGCGCTGCTCCACAGCGCCGTGACGGAAGGCAGCACGGGGAAGTGATCGTCGGCACAGAACACGCGCACACGCACGCGCTGGTTCAGGCTCACCGAGAGCAGGTGCGAGACAGCCGCGAAGCGCGCGCCGTCCCAACGGCCATCGCCGTAGTCCTGGTAGTCGACGCCGCAGAGGTCGACAAGTTGTTCGAAGCGGGCCTCGGGCGCGTCGCGCAGGGTCTGCATCACACCCAGGTAGTCGCCGGCGGCCACGGTGACGGTGACCTCGTCACGCGACAACTCGACCGCGCGGGCACGCTCGCCCAGCAGATCGGCCAGGCGTTGGCGCAGTTGTTCGGGCGCGATGGCGTGAGGAGCGGTGGCGTGTTCGGTCATGGTGCTTCTCAGGCGCGCGCGATCGTCTGGGTGCGGCGGATCTTCTGCTGCAGCTGGATGATGCCGTACAGCAGCGCCTCGGCAGTGGGCGGGCAGCCGGGCACGTAGACGTCGACCGGCACGATGCGATCGCAGCCGCGCACGACCGAGTAGCTGTAGTGGTAATAGCCGCCGCCGTTGGCGCACGAGCCCATCGAGAGCACCCAGCGCGGCTCGGCCATCTGGTCGTAGACCTTGCGCAGGGCCGGCGCCATCTTGTTGCACAGCGTACCGGCCACGATCATCAGATCGGACTGGCGCGGGCTGGCGCGAAACACCTCGGAGCCGAAACGGCCGATGTCGTACCGCGCGGCCGCGGCATGCATCATCTCGACCGCACAGCAGGCCAGACCAAAGGTCATGGGCCACAGCGAGCCGGTCTTGGCCCAGTTCACCACCGCGTCATAGCTGGTGGTGACGAAACCTTCCTTGAAGACACCTTCAATCATGCAGAGCTCCGTCGCGCCCGCGCGGCGGGCGCAGATTCATTCCCAGTCGAGTGCGCCTTTTTTCCACTCGTAGGCAAAGCCCACGGTGAGGATGGCGAGAAACACGACGCCGGCCACGAACCCCGTGACACCGATGTCGTTGAAGGCGACCGCCCAGGGGATGAGGAAAGCGATCTCGAGATCGAACAGGATGAAGAGGATGGCCACCAGGTAGTAGCGCACATCGAACTTCATGCGGGCGTCTTCGAAGGCCTCGAAGCCGCATTCGTAGGGGGAGTTCTTCTCGGCATCCGGCAGGTTGGGGCCGAGGATGTAGCCGAGCACCTGGGGGATGACGCCTACCGCGATACCCACAAGGATGAACAGAAGCACGGGGAGGTACTGGTCTAGGCTCATCGTGGGTCGGTTCCATAAGCCGGGCCTGCGGGCCGGGCCTTCAACGATCTGGTGCCGACGGCGAGACTCGAACTCGCACAGCTTTCGCCACTACCCCCTCAAGATAGCGTGTCTACCAATTTCACCACGTCGGCTTGGGTCTGCGTTGCCATGCTCACGAGGCTTGAGTGAGCAATCGCGACAACCCAGGGAGTTTACCCTGAAATGCCCCCTCATTCGGGGAGGGCCGGGCCCTTTTTTGAAGCATCCGCACCGCGTGCGTCAGCACGCGGCAAGGGATGCCGCAAGTTCACTGCGATGGGATCTGTCCGGCACCTGCGGGTGCGGGTGCGGGCGACGGCGCGCCTTGTGCCGGTGCGCCTTGTGCGGGCGCCGCACCCGGCGTGGCGGCGGGTGCGGGCACGTCACCGGGGATCTGCTGTGCGGGCGTGGCCGGCACGGACTCGAGCACGCTGGCCGAACTCGGCGCTTCACGCAGGTTGCCGAAGTACGCCAGGCCCAGCGTGCACGCCAGGAACACCGCCGCGAGCACGGCCGTGGTGCGCGAGAGGAAGTTGGCGCCGCCCGAGGCACCGAACAGGCTTGCGGAGCCCGCGCCGCCGCCACCGAAGGCGGCACCGGCATCGGCACCCTTGCCGTGTTGCATGAGGATGAGGCCGATCATGCCCAGCGCAGCCAGGATCTGCACCACGAGCAGAAGGGTCAACAGGAAGTTCATCGATTTCTCCGGGTTTCCGTGCATGCGGCCTGCGCCGCTGCTGAAGTTCTGAATCAGTGGGCGGCAGCGACGATCTGGAGAAAGTCGGGCGCCTTGAGTGACGCGCCGCCAATGAGGCCGCCGTCGATGTCGGGCTGCGCCAGCAAGCTGGCGGCATTGCCGGCATTCATGCTGCCGCCGTAGAGGATGCGGACACGTTCAGGGTGGGCGGTGGCCGCGGCAATCTGCGCCCGCAACACCGCATGCACCTGTTGCGCCTGCTCGGGCGTGGCGGTCTTGCCGGTGCCGATGGCCCAGACAGGTTCATAGGCCACGACGATTTCGCTCGTGCAGTGGGCCACGGTATGAATCACGGCGGCGAGCTGGCGCCTGACGACGGCTTCGGTCTGGCCGTCTTCGCGCTCGGCCAGGGTTTCGCCCACACAGACGATGGGGGTCACGCCACCGGCGAGCGCGCGCTGCGCCTTGGCAGCCACCACGGCATCGGTCTCGCCGTGGTACTGGCGCCGCTCGGAGTGGCCCACGATGGCGTAACGGCAACCGAAATCGCGCAGCATGGTCACCGACACCTCGCCGGTGTAGGCGCCCTGCTCGTGCGCCGATACGTCCTGCGCACCCCAGGCGATGGCGCTGCCGTGCAGCAGGGATTGCATCTGCGCCAGGTAGGGCGCCGGCGCGCACACCGCCACCTCGGCGGCGGGCGCACCGATCTGCGCCAGCAGCGCGCGCAGCAAGGCCTCGTTGGCGGCCAGGCCGCCGTTCATCTTCCAGTTGCCGGCAATGAGTTTCTTCATCGTCATGACCAACGCAGCATCAGCTTGCCGATGTGGCGATTCGATTCCATGAGTGCGTGGGCGTCGGCCGCTTGCGCGGGCTCGAACACCTGATGGATGACCGGTTTGATCGTGCCCGCCGCCAGCAGCGGCCACACGCGATCGCGCAGCGAGCGCGCAATGGCGGCCTTGAAGGCCACCGGGCGCGGGCGCAGCGTGGAGCCGGTGATGGTGAGACGGCGACGCAGCACCAGGCCCGCGTTGAATTCGGCCTTCACCCCGCCCTGCACCGCAATGATGACGAGCCGGCCGTCCTCGGCCAGGCAGTCGATCTCTCGCGCCACATAGCCGCCCGCAACCATATCGAGGATCACATCGACTCCACGGCCGCCCGTGATGTCGGCCACCGCGGCAACAAAGTCCTGCGTGCGGTAGTTGATGGCGTGATCGGCGCCGAGCGCCTTGCAGGCAGCGCACTTCTCGTCACTGCCAGCGGTGGCGATGACCACCGCCCCCATGGCCTTGGCCATCTGGATCGCAGTGACGCCGATGCCGCTGGTGCCGCCCTGCAGAAGCAGGGTCTCGCCGGCCTGCAAGTGGCTGCGGTCGAACACATTGCTCCAGACGGTGAAGAAGGTCTCGGGCAGAGAGGCCGCGGCCACGTCGTCCAGGCCCTGCGGCACCGGCAGACACTGGCCCACGGGCGCAACGCACCACTGCGCGTATCCGCCACCGGCCACCAGCGCGCACACGCGGTCGCCCACCTTGAACCCGGCCTCGGCCAAAGCGGCTGCGTCACCAGATTCGATGACACCGGCCACTTCGAGACCCGGGATGTCGGAGGCGCCAGGCGGCACCGGGTAGTTGCCGGTGCGCTGCAGCACGTCGGGGCGGTTCACGCCCGACGCGCTGACGCGGATCAGCAATTCCCCGGCGCCCGCGACCGGGCGCTCGCGCTCGCCCAGGCGCAGCACCTCGGGCGCGCCATAGGCGCTGATCTCGACAACCTGCATGCTCGGCATGTCGGCGCGTGCCTTACTGCTGCTGTTGTTGCTGTTGCTGGGCAGCGGCCTCGGCAGACGCGCGATCACCACGATCGCCACCGCCGTTGCGCTCCAGCAGCGCCTTCATCGACAGCTTCACGCGGCCCTTCTCGTCGGTCTCGAGCACCTTGACCTTCACGATCTGGCCTTCCGACAGGTAGTCGGTGACCTTCTCGACGCGCTCGTGCGCGATCTGGCTGATGTGCAGCAGGCCGTCCTTGCCGGGCAGCAGGTTCACCAGGGCACCGAAGTCGAGGATCTTGGTGATCGGGCCTTCGTAGACCTTGCCCACTTCCACCTCGGCCGTGATCTGTTCGATGCGGCGTTTTGCCTCGTCGGCCTTGGCCGAATCGGTGGAGGCGATGGTGATGGTGCCGTCTTCGTCGATGTTGATCTGGGTGCCGGTTTCCTCGGTCAGCGCGCGGATCACGGCGCCGCCCTTGCCGATCACGTCACGGATCTTCTCGGGGTTGATCTTCATCGTGTACAGCTTGGGCGCGAAGCTGGAGATCTCGGTCTTGGCCTCGCCCATCGCTTCCTGCATCCTGCCCAGGATGTGCATGCGCGCCTCCTTGGCTTGCGCCAGGGCGACCTGCATGATTTCCTTGGTGATGCCCTGGATCTTGATGTCCATCTGCAGGGCGGTGATGCCGTTGGTGGTACCGGCCACCTTGAAATCCATGTCGCCCAGGTGGTCCTCGTCACCGAGGATGTCGGTCAGCACCGCGAAGCGGTTGGCATCCTTGATGAGGCCCATGGCGATGCCGGCGACGTGTGCCTTCATCGGCACGCCGGCGTCCATCAGCGCCAGGCAGCCGCCGCAGACGGAGGCCATCGAGGACGAGCCGTTGGACTCGGTGATCTCGGAGACCACGCGGATGGTGTAGGGGAACTCTTCCTTGCTCGGCAGGCAGGCCACCAGGGCGCGCTTGGCCAGGCGGCCGTGGCCGATCTCGCGGCGCTTGGGGCTGCCCACGCGGCCGGTTTCGCCGGTGGCGAAGGGCGGCATGTTGTAGTGGAGCATGAAGCGGTCTTCGAATTCACCGGCCAGTGCGTCGATCTTCTGCGCGTCGCGGTCGGTGCCCAGCGTGGCGATCACCAGCGCCTGGGTTTCACCGCGGGTGAACAGTGCCGAGCCGTGGGTGCGCGGCAACACGCCGTTGCGGATTTCGATGTTGCGCACGGTGCGCGTGTCGCGGCCGTCGATGCGCGGCTCGCCAGCCAGGATCTGGCCACGCACGATGCGTGCCTCGATGTCGAACAGCAGGCCTTCGACCTTGACGCTGTCGAAATCGACGCCGGCGGCCTTGAGGCCGTCCATCACGGCGGCGTAGGCCTCGCGGCAGGCCTGGGTGCGGGCTTGCTTGTTGCGGATCTGGTAGGCCGCACGCAGCTTGTCTTCGCCGAGCTCGGCCACCTTGGCGATCAGGGGTTCGTCGCGCGCCGGGGCTTCCCAGGTCCACTCGGGCTTGCCGGCTTCACGCACCAGATCGTTGATGGCGTTGATGGCGATGTTGCCCTGCTCGTGACCGAACACCACGGCACCCAGCATGATCTCCTCGGAGAGCTGCTCGGCCTCGGATTCGACCATCAGCACCGCGGCCTGCGTGCCGGCGACGACGAGATCCATCTGCGAGTTCTGGCGCTCGGTCTGGCCCGGGTTGAGCACGTACTGGCCGTTGATGTAGCCCACGCGCGCGGCACCGATGGGGCCGTTGAACGGGATGCCGGAGACCGACAGCGCGGCCGAGGTCGCGATCATGGCGGCGATATCGGCATCGACTTCGGGGTTCAGCGACAGGGTGTGGATGACCACCTGGACTTCGTTGAAGAAACCCTCGGGGAACAGCGGGCGGATCGGGCGGTCGATCAGGCGGCTGGTCAGCGTCTCCAGCTCGCTCGGGCGGCCTTCGCGCTTGAAGAAGCTGCCGGGGATCTTGCCGGCGGCGTAGGTCTTCTCGATGTAGTCGACGGTCAGCGGGAAGAAGTCCTGGCCGGCCTTGGCTTCCTTGCGCGCCACGACGGTGGCCAGCACCACGGTGCCTTCCATGTCGAGTAGCACCGCGCCGGTGGACTGGCGCGCGATTTCGCCGGTTTCCATGGTGACCGTGTGCTGGCCCCACTGGAAGGTCTTGGTGACTTTGTTGAACATGCTCATGGGTTCATCTCCTGTGCGCCGCCCGCTTCTTCGGGCGGCATGGCGTGCAGTGAATCTGCACCTTCCCGGAGAACGCACCCAGAACACGATGCCATTCCAGAGCTGCTGCGCAGCGCGCAACCGCTTTGGAATGACACAGCTTCGCTCGGTGTGTGGTCTCCGGACTTCAGCGAACCGGTGCGCAGAACGCAAAAAGCCCGAGCCAGCGAACCAACTCAGGCTTGTTGCGTGGGCGCACCCGGCTCAAATTACTTGCGCAGGCCCAGTTTCTGGATCAGCGCCAGGTAGCGGTCAGCGTCCTTGGCCTTGAGGTAGTCGAGCAGCTTGCGGCGACGACTCACCATGCGCAGCAGGCCGCGACGGCCGTGGTGATCCTTGGCGTGCGTCTTGAAGTGCGGGGTGAGTTCGTTGATCCGTGCGGTCAGCAGCGCAACCTGGACTTCGGGACTGCCGGTGTCGTTGGCGGCACGGGCGTTGGCGGCAATGACGTCCGCCTTGATTTGTTGAGCGATCATTTCGGTTTCCTGTGGACTTGCGTCCCACTGCAGCGGGGTTTTTGACCCTGCCGCGACGGGCGTGACGTGTCGCTGCACTGCAACGACAACCGCGCATTCTAGCCGAAACAGGGCGCTGGGTGGCTGCCGCTCACCGGGTGGAGGCCAGCCAGCCCTTCAAGCGCGCCACGCCATCGACCAGCCGGGCGGTGTCGCGGCTGGCAAAGCACCAGCGCAGCCAGCCGCTGGCCTCGACCCCGAAGGCGCTGCCCGGCGCCAGCCCCAGGCCGGCCTCGCGCACCAGCCGTTTCGCAACCTCCAGACAGTCGCCCTGCCCCGGGAGCTGGAAGAACGCGTACATGCCTGCGCGCGGGGTGGCCAGCGCCACGCCGGGCACCGCCTGCAGCAGGGGCACCAGGACGTCGCGGCAGTGGCGAAGGTGGGCCACCAGCGCGGGCGTCACCGCGTCGCCGTGGGCGATGGCGGCCACCGCGCCGCGCTGCACGAACACCGGCGCGCAGGAGGTGTTGAACTCGATCAACTTGCCCACCGGCTCCGTGAGCGCACGCGGCAGCACCAGCCAGCCCAGCCGCCAGCCCGTCATGAGAAAGCTCTTGGAGAAGCTGTGGGCGACGATCAGGCGGTCGTCGGGTTCGGCCACGTCCAGGAAACTGGGCGCCGCGCCGTTCGCGGTATCGGCCTCGAAGTACAACCGCTCGTAGACCTCGTCGGCCACGATCCAGGTGCCGCTGGCGCGGCAGTGCGCCAGGATTGCGCGCTGCTCGGCCGCGGTGAGGGTGAAGCCAGTGGGGTTGGCTGGCGCGTTGACGATCAGCACGCGCGTGGCCGGCGTGATGGCGGCACGCAGGGCGTCGAGGTCGAGCGTCCAGGCGCCAGCGCGCGGCACCAGAGACACCGTGCGCACGCGCGCCCCCATGATTTGCGGTTGCGCCACCAGGTTGGGCCAGGCGGGCGTGAGCACCACCACCTCGTCGCCCGCGTCCACCAGCGCCTGCGCCGCCAGCATGAGCCCGTTCACGCCACCCGAGGTGACAGCAATGCGCTCATACCAGTGCGCCGCACCGCGCCCCGGGTGCAGTCGCTCGGTGTAGCCGGCGATGGCCTGGCGCAGCTCGGGCAGGCCCAGGTTGTGGGCGTAGAACGTCTCGCCCGCCCGCAGCGAGGCAATCGCCGCTTCGCGGATCGGCTCGGGGGTCACCTCGTCGCTCTCGCCGAACCAGAACGCCAGCACGCCCTCGCGGCCGATGCCCTCGTTGGCCACCTCCCGAATCCGCGAGCCCTGCAGGCCCGCCACCACCTCACGCATCACCACACTCCTGTCGATTCAAGGGCGCTGCATCGTACAGGTGTGCGCCATCTCGGCCTGCTGTGGCGTGAGGTTGCGGATCACCCGGAAGCCGTAGCCGGAGCCTTCGACGTCGAACTTCGCCCCGGGTGCGCCCTGGCGTTCCATCACGGCCACCGCCAGGTTCTGCTGGAACTGGTGATCGCCTTCGCGCATGCGCCCGCGCTGCCCCGCCAGCGTCACGTCGGCCTGCGCCAGCGCGGCGGCAATGGCGCCCGCCTCCACCTTGCCGGCCCGCTCGATGGCCTGCGCCAGCGCCTCGATCATGAGCTGCATGCGCATGTGCACGTAGTCGTCTTCGGGTTTGGGAAAGCGCTCCCGAAAACTGCGATAGAACGCCTCGCTTTCGGCCGTCGGTACGTTGGGGAACCAGTCGGCCACGGCCACCACTTTGCCCACACCCGCCTCGCCGATGGCCGCCGGCGCACCGAGCGCATTGCCGTAGAAAGTGTAGAAGCGCCCGTCGAAGCCCACGTCGCGCGCGGCCTTCACCAGCAGCGTGAGGTCGTTGCCCCAGTTGCCGGTGAGCACCGCCTGGGCACCGCTGGCCTTGATCTTGGTGGCATAGGGCAGGAAGTCCTTCACGCGCGCGATCGGGTGCAGCTCGTCGCCCACGATCTGCACATCGGGGCGCTGCGCGCCGAGCTGGCGCCGCGCCTCGCGCAGCACACCCTGGCCAAAGCTGTAATCCTGCCCGATGAGGTAGATGCGCTTGAGATCCTTGTCCTCGCGCAACACACCCATGAGCGCGGTCATGCGCATGTCGGCGTGGGCGTCAAAGCGGAAATGCCAGAAGCTGCACTTCTCGTTGGTGAGCGCCGGGTCCACCGCCGAGTAGTTGAGGAACAGCTGGCGGCGCTGCGGCTCGCGCTCGTTGTGCTTGTTGATGGCTTCGATCAGGGCGCTGGCCGCGGCCGAGGAGTTGCCCTGGGCCACGATCGGGATGCCGCGATCGACCGCCAGGCGCAGCGAGGACAACGCTTCCTCGGTCTGCCCCTTGCTGTCAAAGCGCTCGATCTGCAGCGGCCGTGCGCCGCCGGGCAGCTTGACGCCGCCGCGTGCGTTCACGCGTTCGGCCGCCCACAGAAGGTTGCGATACACCGCCTCGCCGGTGTTGGCAAACGGGCCCGAAAGGCCTTCGATCATGGCGATGCGGATCGGCTCGCCACGCGGGGCTGCGGGGGTGGACTGGGCCAGCGCCAGCGGCACGGCGGAGAGGGACAACAGGGCTGCGCCCAACGCGGACAAGCCGCGACGACGGGAAATGGGAAACATGAACAACTCCGTGGTGAAACATCGGGCCACCCGCTGGGTCGCCCGACTCAACTGTCGCACATGCGACAGCAATCTACTTTAATTCATAATTATTTAGTGCTTTGGACCGCTTCTCCGGCCGCTGCTCATGCCACTGCTCAGCGCACCCTCCGGTTTCAAGCGGCAGGTGACAGGTTGGCCAGCGGCCAGCGCGGTGCCACGTCGAAGCGGCCCGCGGGTTCACCTTGCCCGAGCAGGCCGGCCTGGGCGCGCAGCCCGGCCGCGAGGGCGATCATGGCGCCGTTGTCGGTGCACAGCGCCAGTTCGGGGTAGTGCACGCGCAAGCCGCGCCGTGCGGCCTGTGCGTTCAACTGCGCGCGCAGCCGCGCGTTGGCGCCCACGCCGCCGGCCACCACCAGGCGGCGCAGGCCCGTGGCGTCGATGGCGGCCAGCGACTTCTTCACCAGTACGTCGACGATCGCGGCCTGCACGCTGGCGGCCACGTCGGCTTTCTCCTGCGGCGTCAGCGGGTCGGCCAGGTGCGTGGTTGCCGGGCCCTCGGGCGCTGCGTGGGCCAGTCGTTTCACCTGCGTGAGCACGGCCGTTTTCAGGCCGGCAAAGGAGAAATCGAGATCGCCGCTGTGCAGCAGCGGACGCGGGAACTTGTAGGCGGTGTCGCTGCCCTGCCCGGCCAGCCGTGCCAGCGCCGGTCCACCCGGGTAGCCCAGCCCCAGCAGCTTGGCCGATTTGTCGAACGCTTCGCCCGCCGCGTCGTCGATGGTTTCACCCAGCAACTCGTAGCGCCCCACCCCGTCCACCCGCATCAGCTGCGTGTGGCCACCCGACACCAGCAGCGCCACAAACGGGAACCCGGGCGGGTCCGCGCTCAGGAACGGCGACATCAGGTGCCCTTCGAGGTGGTGCACACCGATCACCGGCTTGCCCAAGGCCACGCCTAGTGCGTGCGCCACGCCGGTGCCCACCAGCAGCGCACCGGCCAGCCCCGGCCCACGCGTGCAGGCCACGGCGTCGATCGCGTCCAGCCCGAGCCCGGCCTGCGCCAGCACCGCGTCGGTGAGCGGCAGCACGCGGCGGATGTGGTCGCGGCTGGCCAGCTCCGGCACCACGCCGCCATAGGCCTGATGCATCTCGATCTGGCTGTGCAGCGCGTGGCCCAGCAAACGGGGCACCGCGTGGCCGCTGGCATCCACCAGGGCCACACCGGTTTCGTCGCAGGAGGATTCGATACCCAGGATTCGCATGAGGGGCGGGAGTTTAAGCGCGGCACGCTTGTTGCTCGGGTGGTGGGGAGATGAGGGATGCGATGGACTTGCGATGAAGACGGGCCTGGACTTTCTGCTGGCCGCCAAGCGCTGCGAGATCGACGGCCTGCAGCGGCTGGCGTTCACCGCCACGCTGGTGGACGTGACGGCGCGCCTGGTGCACAACTTGCAGCGCGAGCGGGGTTTGACCAACATGGTGCTGGCCTCGCAGGGCACACGCTTCGCCGAGGCGCGGCTGGCGCAGCTCGCGGCTTCGCGCGAGGTCGAGACCGAATGGCGCGCACGTCTCGAACGGCTGGACGCCAGCGCCGCGCAGGCCGGTCACGGTGCGCGGCTGTTCAGCCGCATCGCCTACGTGCTGCAGGGGCTGGACGGCCTGCCCGCGCTGCGCGAACGCCTGTCCGGTGGTGACTGGGGCACCGCGCGCGCCACCGAGTCCTATGCGCGCCTCATCGCCGCGCTGCTGGCGGTGGTGTTCGAGGCCGCCGACAGCGCCACCGATCCCGAGGTCTCCCGCCGCCTGGTGGCGCAGTTCAACTTCATGCAGGGCAAGGAATTCGCGGGCCAGGAACGCGCCCTGGGCGCGGCCCTGTTCGCGGGCGGCCACGCCGATGCGGCCGATCAGCAGCGCCTGCTGCACCTGATCGAATCGCAGGAGCGCTGCCTGGAGGTGTTCAGCGCCTTCGGTCCGCCCGAGCTCCGCGCCACACACGCAGACCCCCACGCCGCAGACACCCTGGCCGACCTTGAGCGCTTGCGCCGCGCGCTGTGCACCAGCGCGCACGGTGCCGCACTCAAACCCGGGTTGAGCCAGACCTGGTTCGACACCTGCAGCGCGCGCATCGACGGCATGCGGGGCGTGGAAGACCGCCTCACCACCGAACTGCGCAGCCTGTGCAGCGAGAAGATCGCCCAGGCGCAGGCCGAGCTCGCCACATTCGGTGCGCTGGCCGCGCAGCCCGCACCCGACCCGCTGGTGTTCTACCTGGCCCCGGCCGACACGCGAGCGGGCCCCACCGCCGCGCAGGGCTTCGGCCTGCCGCTGGAGCGCTCGGTGCTGGAACTCGTGCACGACCAGGCGCGCCGCCTGCAGGCCATGGGTGACGAACTCGAGGCCGTGCGCGCCAGCCTCAACGAGCGCCGCCTGATCGAGCGCGCCAAGGGCCTGTTGATGGCGCACCGGCAGTTCAGCGAGGCCGAGGCGCACAAGGCGCTGCGCCAGATGGCCATGAACCAGAACCGGCGCCTGGTGGACGTGGCCGAAGCGGTGCTGTCGATGGCCGAGGTCCTTCCTCCGCGCTGAACGCACTGCTGCGGTGCACAAAAAAAGGTCGTGCGCACCAAGCGGGCGCCGCGTTCACCGGCCGGGTCAGGAAAATCAAGCACTTGCAAACACGGCAGCGGCTGGCACGGTCCCTGCATTGATGTAGCCGAACGGAGACCGGCCAATGGCGGTCGGGCTCCGGCCAGTCTCCCCGGACACAGGACAACGGCGTCCATTTCCCACCCGCGTTTCGCGGGCCTGGAAATGGGCGCCGTTCTGCTTTGGGGGTTCCGATGTCGCCATCCCTGCCTCACAGGAGTCCACGATCATGCCTTCGCACACCGTCTCCCGCCGCCGCCTCATCAAGCAAGCCGGGGTCTTCGGCTCGGCCGCCCTCGCCGGCAGCCTGCTCAGCACCCGCGTGCAGGCTTCCACCGCGCTGGAAACCAGGGCCGCCAAGCTGGGCTTCATCGCCCTCACCGACGCCGCACCGCTGTTCGTGGCCGACGAGAAAGGCTTCTTCAAGAAGCACGGCATGACCGAGGTCGAGGTGCTCAAGCAATCCTCGTGGGGCACCACGCGCGACAACATCGTGCTCGGCTCGGCCAGGGGCGGCATCGACGGCGGCCACATCCTCACGCCCATGCCCTACCTCATCACCACCGGCGCGGTGACACCCAACAACGTGCCGGTGCCGATGAACATCCTGGCGCGCCTCAACCTGGGCGGCCAGGGCATCTCGGTGGGTGCCGAATACGCCGGGCTCAAGGTCGGCACCGACACCCGGGATTTCGGCAAGGCGCTGGCCGCCAAGCGCGCGTCGGGCAAGCCGGTCAACGCCGCCATGACCTTCCCTGGCGGCACGCACGACCTGTGGATCCGCTACTGGCTGGCCGCCGGCGGTGTGGACCCGAACAGGGACATCTCCACCATCGTGGTGCCGCCCGCGCAGATGGTGGCGAACATGAAGGTCGGCAGCATGGACACCTTCTGCGTGTGTGAGCCCTGGAACCGCCAGCTCATCAACCAGAAGATCGGCTACACCGCGATCACCACCAGCGAACTCTGGATGAACCACCCGGAGAAGGCGCTTGCGCTGCGCGCCGACTACGTGCAGGCCAACCCCAACGCCACACAGGCGTTGCTCAAGGCCGTGATGGAAGCGCAGATGTGGTGCGAAGACCCGGTCAACCGCGCCGAGGTGGCCGAGATCTGCTCACGCCGGCGCTGGATCAACGCGCCGGTGGCCGACGTGATCGACCGCGTCAAGGGCGACTTCGACTACGGCACCGGCCGCGTCGAGATGAACAGCAAGTTCCAGATGCGTTTCTGGAAGGACCAGGCGAGCTACCCGTTCCAGAGCCACGACCTGTGGTTCCTGGTGGAGAACATGCGCTGGGGCTACCTGCCCACCACGCTGGACACCAAGGCGCTGATCGCCAGGGTCAACCGCGAGGACCTGTGGCGCACCGCTGCGAAGTCGCTCGGCGTGGCCGCGAAGGACATCCCCGCCTCCTCATCGCGCGGCGTGGAGACCTTCTTCGACGGCAAGGTGTTCGACCCGGCCAACCCGAAGAAGTACCTCGACAGCCTGGCCATCAAGAACGTCAAGGCTGCCTGAGGGGATCAGCGATGAACACCATCTCGCTCGACACCGTTCGCCCCGAGCCTGTCGAAGGGCGCGCAAGGGCTTCGACAAGCCCAGCCCGAACGGGGCTTCACGCGGTCCGAAACGGCCTGCTGTCCACCGCGCGCGGTTTCATGACGCACGTGCTGCCACCGCTGGTGATCGTCGGCCTGCTGCTGCTCATCTGGGAGCTGCTGGGCTCGCGTCCCGGCGCCGCATTGCCACCACCGAGCAAGGTGGTGGAAGACACCTGGGAGCTGATCGTGAGCCCCTTCTACGACAACGGCGGCAACGACGTCGGCCTGGCCTGGCAGATGCTCGCCAGCCTGAAGCGCGTGGCCTACGGCTACACGCTGGCGGTGCTGGCCGGCGTGAGCCTGGGTGTGCTGGTGGGCCAGTCCACCTGGGCGCTGCGCGGCCTGGACCCGCTGTTCCAGGTGCTGCGCACCGTGCCACCGCTGGCCTGGCTGCCGATCTCACTGGCCGGCTTTCGCGATGGCCACCCTTCGGCCATCTTCGTGATCTTCATCACCGCCATCTGGCCGATCATCATCAACACCTCGATCGGCATCCGCAACATCCCCGACGACTACCGCAACGTCGCGAAGGTGATCCGCCTCAACGGTATCGAGTACTTCGCAAAGATCATGCTGCCCGCGGCCGCGCCCTTCATCTTCTCGGGGTTGCGCATCGGGGTGGGTCTGTCCTGGCTGGCCATCGTCGCGGCCGAGATGCTGATCGGCGGCGTCGGCATCGGCTTCTTCATCTGGGACGCCTGGAACAGCTCGCGCATCAGCGACATCATCCTCGCGCTCTTTTGCGTCGGCATCGTCGGCTTCCTGCTCGATCGCATCGTGGCCTTCGTCGGCCGCCTCGTCACGCGCGGCACCGCCGCCTCCTGAACCCATCGCCCACGGAGCCTTCCATGAACGACGCCTACCTCAGCATCTCCGACGTCGACATGACGTTCACCAAAGGCCGCAGCGTCAACCCGGTGCTGCGTCACATCAACCTCGACGTGAAACGCGGTGAGTTCATCTCGCTGATCGGTCACTCGGGCTGCGGCAAGTCCACCGTGCTCAACATCGTGGCCGGCCTGCTCAAGGCCAGCAACGGCGGCGTCATCGTCGACGGCCGCGAGGTAAACGAGCCCGGCCCCGACCGCGCGCTGGTGTTCCAGAACCACTCTCTTCTGCCCTGGCTCACGGTCTATCAGAACGTGGCACTGGCGGTTGACAAGACCTTTCGCAGCACCAAGAGCGCGGCCGAGCGCAAGGACTGGGTGCTGCACAACCTGGAAATGGTGAGCATGGGCCACGCCCTGCACCGCCTGCCATCGGAGATCTCGGGTGGCATGAAGCAGCGCGTGGGCATTGCGCGCGCACTCGCCATGGAGCCCAAGGTGCTGCTGCTCGACGAGCCCTTCGGCGCGCTCGACGCGCTCACCCGCGCTCACCTGCAGGACGAGGTCATGCGGATCCAGAGCGAGCTGCACAACACGGTGATGATGATCACGCACGACGTCGACGAAGCCGTGCTGCTGAGCGACCGCATCGTGATGATGACCAACGGCCCCTCGGCCACCATCGGCGAGATCCTCGACGTGGAACTGGAACGCCCGCGAGACCGCCTCGCACTCTCGGACGACGCCCGCTACAACCACTACCGCCATGAGGTGCTGAGCTTCCTGCACGAGAAGCAACGCAAGGTGGAACCGATTGCGCGCAGCGTGCGTAGCCGGGTGGCCGAGGCAGCCAGCGCCTGAGCCACAACACCAGAGGAGACCCGACATGGACATGCGCGTCAATCCGCGACAGAAGATGAAACTGGTGATGGTGGGCAATGGCATGGCCGGCGTGCGCACGCTGGAGGAACTGCTCAGGATCGCACCCGACCTGTACGACATCACCGTCTTCGGTGCCGAGCCGCACCCCAACTACAACCGCATCCTGCTCTCGCCGGTGCTGGCGGGCGAGCAGACGCTCGAAGAGATCGTCCTCAACGATTGGTCGTGGTACCCGGAGAACGGCATCACGCTGCACGCGGGCTGGCAGGTCACGTCGGTGGACCGCGCCAAGCGCGTGGTGCACGCCACCAATGCGCAGGGCGAGACGATCAGCGCGCCGTACGACCGGCTGATCATGGCCACCGGCTCCAACCCCTTCATGCTGCCGATCCCGGGCAAGGACCTGGCAGGCGTGCTGGCCTACCGGGACATCGCCGACACGCAGGCCATGATCGACGCCGCCACCCGATACCAGCACGCGGTCGTCATCGGCGGCGGCCTGCTGGGGCTGGAAGCGGCCAACGGCCTGATGAAGCGAGGCATGCGCGTGAGCGTGGTGCACGTGGCGCCGTGGCTGATGGAGCGGCAACTCGACGACGTGGCCGGCAAGCTGCTGCAGCAATCGCTGCAATCGCGCGGCATGAACTTCCTCATCGGCGCGCAAACGCAGGAGCTCGTTGGCGGAGTTGGCGGCCGCGTGAAAGCGGTGCGATTCAAGGACGGCACCGAGGTCCCGGCCGACCTCGTGGTGATGGCCGTGGGCATCCGCCCCAACACCGCGCTGGCCGAATCGATGAAGCTGCATGTGAACCGCGGCATCGTGGTCAGCGACACGATGCAGACCGTGACCGACCCGCGCATCTACGCGGTGGGCGAGTGCGCGGCGCACCGCGGCATTGCCTACGGCCTGGTGGCGCCGCTGTTCGAGCAAGGCAAGGTGCTGGCCACGCACCTGGCCGAGTTCGGCATCGGCCGCTACAGCGGCTCGCTCACGTCCACCAAGCTCAAGGTCACCGGCATCGACCTGTTCTCGGCCGGCAACTTCATGGGCGGCGACAACACCGAAGAGATCGTGATGAGCGATCCCGCGGGCGGCGTCTACAAGAAGCTCGTCATCCAGGACGACAAGCTGGTGGGCGCCTGCCTGTACGGCGACACGGTGGACGGCAGCTGGTACTTCAAGCTGCTGCGCGAAGGCCGCAGCGTGGCCGACATCCGCGACAAGCTGATGTTCGGTGAATCGAACATCGGCGATACCGGTCACGAAGGCCACAGCAAGGCGGCCAGCATGCCCGACGAGGCCGAGGTCTGCGGCTGCAATGGCGTGAACAAGGGCACCATCTGCAAGGCCATCAAGGACAAGGGCCTGTTCACGCTCGACGAGGTGCGCAAGCACACCAAGGCCAGCGCGAGCTGCGGCTCGTGCACCGGGCTGGTGGAGCAGATCCTCATGTTCACCGCCGGCGGCGACTATTCCGCCACGCCCCGGCTCAAACCCATCTGCGCTTGCACCGAGCACGGCCACCAGGCGGTGCGCGATGCGATCCGCGAACAGAAGTACCTGAGCACCGGCGCCGTGTTCGCGGGCATGGGCTGGCGCACGCCCAACGGCTGCGCCACCTGCCGCCCGGCCGTGAACTACTACCTCATCAGCACCTGGCCGAAAGAGGCCAGGGACGATCCGCAGAGCCGCTTCATCAACGAGCGCAGCCACGCCAACATCCAGAAAGACGGCACCTACAGCGTGATCCCGCGCATGTGGGGCGGCGAGACCACGGCCAGCGAGCTGCGCCGCATCGCCGATGCGGTGGACAAATACCAGATCCCCACCGTCAAGGTCACGGGCGGCCAGCGCATCGACCTGCTGGGCGTGAAGAAGGAAGACCTGCAGGCCGTGTGGCGCGACCTGGACATGCCCAGCGGCCACGCCTACGCCAAGGCCCTGCGCACCGTGAAGACCTGCGTCGGCAGCGAGTGGTGCCGCATGGGCACGCAGGACAGCACGCAGATGGGCAAGGACCTGGAGCGCGCCATGTGGTGCATGTACGCCCCGCACAAGGTGAAGTTCGCGGTGAGCGGCTGCCCGCGCAACTGCGCCGAGGCCGGCATCAAGGACGTGGGCATCATCGGCGTCGACTCGGGCTGGGAGATGTACATCGCGGGCAACGGCGGCATCAAGACCGAGGTGGCCGAGTTCCTGGTGAAACTCAAGACCGCAGAAGAGGTGCTGGAGTACACCGGCGCCTTCATGCAGCTCTACCGCCTGGAGGGCTGGTACCTGGAGCGCACCGTGCACTACGTGGGCCGCGTGGGGCTCGACCACGTGAAAAGGCGCATCCTGGACGACGCCGAGGGCCGCAAGGCGCTGTGGGCGCAACTGCAGTTCGCGCTCGACGGCGAGCCCGATCCGTGGTTCGAACACGAGAAGGCCGTGGTGGACACGCGCCAGTTCATTCCCATCCAGCCCGTGGCGCTGGCCAACGAAGGGAGCGTGGCATGAGCGCCATCAGCCCGAACTGGACGTCGATCTGCCGCGTCGACGACATCCCCGTGCTGGGCTCGCGCACCGTGCGCCGCCCCGCGGGGCTGGACGTGGCCGTCTTCCGCAACGCCGATGGCGGCGTGTTCGCCCTGCTCGACCGCTGCCCGCACAAGGGCGGACCGCTGAGCCAGGGCATCGTGTTCGACAACCGCGTGGCCTGCCCGCTGCACAACTGGACCATCGGCCTCAAAGACGGCTGTGCGCAGGCGCCCGACGAGGGCTGCACGCCGCGCTTCGCGGTGCAGGTCGTGGATGGCGTGGTGCACCTGGACGCGCGCGAACTCGCCACCCACGCGACCGAACTCACGCGCCCCGTGGCCGGGCCGCAGACGCGGCGCGCAACCGCATGACCGAGACCCGCTCCACCTGCCCCTACTGCGGCGTGGGCTGCGGGGTCATCATCGAAAGCGAGGGCACGCAGATCACCGGCGTGCGCGGCGACCCGCAGCACCCCGCCAACTTCGGCCGCCTGTGCAGCAAGGGGCAGACGTTGCACCTGACAGCCGCCGCGTCCGTTGCGCAACAGACCCGGTTGCTGCACCCCATGCTGCGCCCCGCGCGCGGCGCCGCGCCGGTGCGCACCGACTGGGACAGCGCGCTCACGCTCGCCGCGGACCGTTTCAACACCGTCATCAACAGCCACGGCCCCGACGCCGTGGGCTTCTACATCAGCGGCCAGTTGCTCACCGAGGACTACTACGTCTTCAACAAGCTGGCCAAGGGCCTGATCGGCACCAACAACATCGACACCAACTCGCGCCTGTGCATGAGCAGCGCGGTGGCGGGCTACAAGCTCACGCTGGGCGCCGACGCACCGCCCGCCTGCTACGACGACGTGAACCACGCCGACTGCCTGTTCATCGTGGGCAGCAACGCGGCCTGGGCGCATCCGGTGCTGTTCCGCCGCATCGAAGACGCCAGGGCCGCGCGGCCCGGCATGAAGGTGATCGTGGCCGACCCGCGCCGCACCGACACCGCCGGCCTGGCCGACCTGTACCTGCCGCTGCAACCCGGCACCGACGTGGCGCTGTTCCACGGCCTGCTGCACGTCATGCTGCGGGAGGGCTGGGTCGACGCCGGCTACATCGACCGCCACACCACCGGCTTCGACGCGCTCAGGACGCTGGTGCAAGAGCACACGCCCGAGCAGGTGGCGCAGCTGTGCGGCCTGAAGAAGGAAGACCTGTTCACCGCGGCACAGTGGTTCGCCCGGGGCGGCGATGCAGGCGGCCCGCAGGGCCGCGGGGCCACGCTCAGCCTCTACTGCCAGGGCCTCAACCAGAGCAGCAGCGGCACCGCCAAGAACGCAAGCCTGATCAACCTGCACCTGGCCACCGGCCAGATCGGCAAGCCCGGCGCCGGCCCCTTCAGCCTGACCGGCCAGCCCAATGCCATGGGCGGGCGCGAAGTGGGCGGCCTGGCCAACCTGTTGTCTGCCCACCGCGACATGGCCAACCCCGCGCACCGCGCCGAGGTGGCCGCGCTGTGGGGCGTGCCCGATGTGCCTTCAAAGCCCGGCCTGACCGCGGTGGAGCTGTTCGAGGCCGCGGCCGACGGCGCGGTGAAAGCGCTGTGGATCGCCTGCACCAACCCCGCGCAGTCCATGCCCGATCAACACACCGTGCGCCGCGCGCTGCAGCGCGCCGAGTTCGTGGTGGTGCAGGAGGCCTTCGCAACTCCCGCCACCTGCGACTTCGCCGACCTGCTGCTGCCCGCCACCACCTGGGGCGAGAAGGAAGGCACCGTCACCAACAGCGAGCGCCGCATCAGCCGCGTGCGCGCCGCCGTGCCGCCGCCCGGCGAAGCAAGGCACGACTGGCAAATCGTGGTCGACTTCGCACGTCGCCTGGAACAAGTAAATGGGGTCGGATCCGAATTCAAGAATTCGGCTCTGACCCCATTTGCGGTGCAGCCGGAGACCACTCTCTTCCCCTACGAAGATCCCGAATCCATCTGGCTCGAACACCGCGAATCCAGCCGCGGGCGCGACCTCGACATCACCGGCCTGTCGTACGCCACGCTGGAAAATCAGGGCCCGCAGCAGTGGCCCCTGCGCGAAGGCGAAGCCGCCGGGCGTGAGCGCCTGTACCAGGACGGCGTGTTCCCCACGCCCGACGGCAAGGCCCACTTTGCTGCCCTGCCTTACCAGGCCCTGGCCGAGCCGCGCGAATCGCGCTATCCGTTTTCGCTGACCACCGGCCGCCTGCGCGACCAGTGGCACGGCATGAGCCGCACCGGCACGCTGGGCCGCCTGTTCGGTCACGTGGCCGAACCCGCGGTTCAACTCAACGCCCAGGACATGGCCCGGCTGGGTCTGCGCGATGGCGATCTGGTGCACGTGACCAGCAAGCGCGGCAGCATCGTGCTGCCCGCGCAGGCCAGCGAGCAGATCGCGCCCGCGCAAGCCTTCATCGCCATGCACTGGGGCAGCGAGTACCTGAGCGGGCGCAGCAGCGTGGGCGAACCGATGGCGGGCGTGAACGCACTCACCACCTCGGCCTTCTGCCCGGGCTCCAGACAGCCCGAACTGAAACACGCCGCGGTGAAGGTGCTCAAGGCCGAACTGCCCTGGTCGCTGCTGGCCGTGGCCTGGCTGCCCGAGCAACGCGCGCTGGCCGCGCAGACCGCGCTGCGCGCGCTGATGGCCGAATTCCCGTTCGCGATCTGCGTGCCCTTCGGCCGCGAGCGCACCGGCGTGGTGTTTCGCGCCGCTGCGCACGAAGCGCCGACACCCGAGCTGCTCGACCGCCTGGAGCAGCTGCTGGGCCTCGACCGCACCGACACCCAGCGCTATGCCGACCGCCGCCTGGGCCAGCGCCGCGCCGCCCGCCTGCTGCGGGCACCGGGCGTGCCGGCGCAGCTCGACGCCTTCTTGCTCGCCGGCGACACGCGCGCCGAGGCCTGGCTCAAGCCCTTGCTGCAGGAACAATTGCCCGCCGATGCCTACGCGAAACGCCTGCTGATGCCGGGCGGCAAAGCCCCTGTGGACGAGGCACCGCGAGGCCGGCAGGTGTGCACCTGCCTGAACGTCGACGACACCGCGATCCGCGACCGCCTGGCCCGCTGCGACGGCAGCGAAGAACAGCGTTTGACGCAACTGCAGGAGGCGCTGCGCTGCGGCACGCAATGCGGCTCATGCGTGCCCGAGCTGCGCCGCCTGGTGCGCGACCACGCACCCGCGCTGGCCTGATGCCGCCGCAGGCGCCATATAACGACAAGTAATCAACCTTCCCGGACAATCCGCCGACCATGGGCATCAGCCACTACATCAAGGACATCGGCCGCGGCAAGGAGGGCGCACGCGCCCTCACGCGCGCGCAGGCCGCAGACCTGATGGGCCAGGTGCTCGACGGCGCGGTGAGCGACCTCGAACTCGGCGGCTTCTGCCTGGCCATGCGCATCAAGGGCGAAACACCCGAGGAAATGGCTGGCTTCCTGGACGCCACCCACGCGCGGTTGCAGTGCGTGCCCGGCAACCGCCAACCGATCGTCGTGCTGCCCAGCTACAACGGCGCGCGCAAGCTGCCGCTGCTGACACCGCTGCTGGCGCTGTGGCTGGCCCGCCAGGGCGCGGCGGTGCTGGTGCATGGCACCGCCACCGAAGACAAACGCGTCAGCGCCGAGGCGGTGTTTGGCGCGCTCGGCATCGCGCCGGCCGCGCGCGTGGCCGCCATCGCCAGCGGCGTATGCGCCTTCGTGCCCACCGAGGTGCTGCTGCCCGGCCTCAAGCGCCTGCTCGACGTGCGCCGCGCCGTGGGCCTGCGCAACCCCGGGCACAGCCTGGTCAAGCTCATGAACCCGGTGGCCGGGCCCGCGCTCATCGTGGGCAGCTACACCCACCCCGAGTACGCGGTCAGCATGGCCGAGACCTTTGCCCTCACCGGCGCGCACGCACTGCTGCTGCGCGGCACCGAAGGCGAGCCGGTGGCCGATGCGCGCCGCCAGCCGCGCATCGAGGCCTTCTACGACGGCCAGCGCACCGAGCGCATCGCCGCGCAGGACGGCCCGCTCACGCAACTGCCCGAGCTGCCCGCGATCGACGCTGCCAGCACCGCCGCCTACACCCGCGCCGTGCTCGACGGCGCCCTGCCCCTGCCCCCGCCGATCGCCCGCCAGGGCGCGTGCATCCTTGCCGAGATCCATCGCCATGAACCCGTCAACGCCTGACTTCCGCCCTGGCACCGTCACCCTGGTGGGCGCCGGCCCGGGTGACCCGGAACTGCTCACGCTCAAGGCCGTGCGCGCCATCGGCGCGGCCACCGTGCTGCTGGTGGACGATCTCGTCAACGACGCGGTGCTTGACCACGCCAGCCCGCGCGCACGCGTCGTGCACGTGGGCAAACGCGGCGGCTGCAAGAGCACACCGCAAGCCTTCATCAACAAGCTCATGGTCATGGCCGCGCGCGAAGGCGAGGTGGTCGTGCGCGTGAAAGGCGGCGACCCGTTCATCTTCGGTCGCGGTGGTGAAGAAATCGAGCATCTGCAGGCCGAAGGCGTTGCGGTGCAGGTGGTCAACGGCATCACCTCGGGGCTGGCCGCGGTCACCGCATTGGGCGTACCGCTCACGCACCGCGACCACGCGCACGGCGTGGTGTTCATCACCGGCCACGCCAAGCCCGGCGATGCCGGCACCGACTGGCCCGCGCTGGCCGCCACCGCACGCGACGCAAAACTCACGCTGGTGATCTACATGGGCGTGAGCGGCGCCGCGCACATCGAGCACGGCCTGCTCGCCGGACTGCCCGCGCACACGCCACTGGCCGTGATCCAGCACGCCACGCTGCCGCAACAGCGCCACACCGTGAGCACACTGGCCGACCTGCGCGGCTGCATCGAACGCGAAGGCCTGGGCAGCCCGGCGGTGATCGTGGTGGGCGACGTGCTGCGCGGCCTGCAGTCGCTGTCGCAGGCTCCCTCGGCCCTGGCCGCCTGAGCTGCCCGCCCGGCGCGGCGTGCGCGCGCTGGCTACACTGCGCGCCGTGCAAGACTTCGATGCCGTCATCGTCGGTGCCGGCGCCGCCGGCCTGTTCTGCGCCGGTATCGCGGGCCAGCGCGGCCGGCGCGTGCTGCTCATCGACCACAGCGCCAAGGTGGCCGAGAAGATCCGCATCTCGGGCGGCGGGCGCGCCAATTTCACCAACCGCGACCTCGACCCGCGCGCGCCGCAAAAGCACTTCGTGGGCGAGAACCCGCACTTCTGCCGCTCGGCGCTGTCGCGTTACACGCCGGCCGACTTCATCGGGCTGGTCGATCGCCACGGCATCGCCTGGCACGAAAAGCACAAGGGTCAGTTGTTCTGCGACCGCTCGGCCGACGACCTGATCCAGATGCTGCTGCGCGAGTGCGAGGCCGGCGGCGTGACCCGCTGGCAGCCCTGCGCGGTGGCGGGCGTGCGCCAGGGTGCAGACGGCGGCTACGAGCTCGACACCGACCGCGGCCCGGTGCGCGCCCCGAAGCTGGTGGTGGCCACGGGCGGGTTGCCGATTCCGCAGATCGGCGCCAGCGACTTCGGCCTGCGCCTCGCCGCGCAATTCGGGCTGCGCGTGGTCGAGCCCCGCCCCGCGCTGGTGCCGCTCACCTTCGACGGCGCCGGCTGGGCGCCCTACGCCGAACTGGCCGGCCTGGCGTTGCCGGTGCGCATCGAAACCGGTGAGAAGAAAACCCGCATGGCCTTTGACGAGGACCTGCTGTTCACCCACCGCGGCCTCTCGGGCCCGGCGGTGTTGCAGATTTCCAGCTACTGGTTGCCCGGCACGCCGCTGCGCATCGACCTGGCGCCCGGCGCCGCGCTGGCCGACGAACTGACCGAGGCCAAGCGCCATTCGCACAAGCGGCTGGCCAACGAACTGGCCCGCTGGGTGCCCGCCCGCCTGGCCGACACCTGGACGGCCCGGGACGCCGACTGGCAGCGCCCTGTGATGGAAACCGCCGACAAGGCCCTGGCCCGCCTGGCAGGGGAACTGCAACGCTGGGAGCTGGTGCCCACCGGCACCGAGGGCTGGCGCAAGGCCGAGGTCATGCGCGGTGGGGTCGACACCCGCGAACTCTCCCAGCAGACGCTGGAATCGCGCCAGCCGGGGTTGCATTTCATCGGCGAGGTGGTCGACGTGACCGGCTGGCTCGGCGGTTACAACTTCCAGTGGGCCTGGGCCTCGGCCCACGCCTGCGCCCAGGCCCTTTGAACCCCGGCCTCGCCCGGGTAGCCAACCGCCGGGAAGTGGCTATAATCGCGGGCTTTGCTGGCAAATTCCCGTCGGCCAATACTAGTTTTTGACGGGACGAACCGCGATCAAGAAGCGTGATCAAGAAGGCCGGGCCTGATCTACCCGGACAACTCTGCGCCTCCTCTGCCGCACATTCAGGAATTGACTGATACATGACCACCATCCGTGTCAAGGACAACGAGCCGTTCGACGTGGCTCTGCGTCGCTTCAAGCGCACCATTGAAAAACTCGGCCTGCTGACCGACCTGCGCGCCCGCGAGTTCTACGAGAAGCCCACCGCCGAACGCAAGCGCAAGAAGGCCGCCGCCGTCAAGCGCCACTTCAAGCGCGTGCGCTCGATGCAGCTGCCCAAGAAGCTGTACTGAACGCCGCCGGCACGTCCGGCCGAAAAGCCCGCTCCAGGACGCTAGAGCGGGCTTTTTCTTTTGCATCGCCTTTTCCGGAGTGAACCCATGAGCCTCAAAGCACGCATCACCGACGACATGAAAAGCGCCATGCGCGCCAAGGAGACCGAGCGCCTGGCCACCATCCGCCTGCTCACCGCTGCCATCAAGCAAAAGGAAGTGGACGAGCGCATCGAGCTCGACGACGCCGCTGTGGTGGGCGTGATCGACAAGATGGTCAAGCAGCGCAAGGACTCGATCGCCGCGTTCGAGCAAGGCAACCGCCCGGATCTGGCCGCGAAGGAAGCTGCTGAACTGAGCGTGCTGCAGGCCTACCTGCCCGAGCGACTGTCGGCCGAGGCCGTGGTGGCCGAGGTAAAGGCCATCGTGGCCGAACTCGGGGCCAAGGGACCGGGCGACATGGGCAAGGTCATGGGCGCCGTGAAGGCCCGGCTGGCGGGCAAGGCCGACATGGCGCAGGTCTCGGCGGCGGTGAAGGCGGCGCTGGCTGGCTGATTCCTCCAGCCGCGATTCGCCATCAACGTCAACCCGGTTCGCCTACTGGGGGAAGTCGCGGGTAACCAGTGAGCTCAGATCGTCGCCTTTGCTGATACCCGGCGATAGCGAAACCGCACGCGCCTGATCGGCGATGAGGATTGTGCTGGAAGCTTGCGACTGCCATGACGCGGCGTACTGCGGCGACTCGCGCGTCTGAAAGATCGCACGGCCCGCCGAGTCCGTGTACATCATGCGCACAGGCGCGCCTGGAACGGTGCTCCACCCGATCGCCACGTCGCTGCTTCTGGAGATCTGTGTCGATGGCGGCAAGCTCACCGTCAACCACGTTCCCCATTTGGAGTTGACGTCGCGCAGGATGCGCCGGATGGCGCCCTGGCTGCCATCGGGTTGGGTTGTAACCGCCAGGATGTTGGTGCCCCCGAGCGCACCCGTGCTCAGATCGCTTGGCCCGGCAGCAATCGCCAACGCGTGGGCATTCATTCCCTGCGCACCGGGAATCACCTCGAATGGCTGCCAACTGCGGTTGGGAAACTGCACGCCGTAGTACACATTGCCTTGATTCGCGTCGCTCGCAATCACCTGCAGGTTGCCGTAGGAACTGGGCGTTTGTGCAATGAGCGAGATGGCCACGTCAGGCGCCTGGAACGTGGGCGCCCCGACGAATCCGTCGAGCTTCAAGAACGGGGCCCAATCGCCAGAGGATTTGCGCATGGCCTGGTACAACCGGTTGTCCAACCGATTGATGACCACCACTTGCAAGCTGCCGTCCAACGCGGACACCAGAGCCACCTTGCGGGCCAGGATGCCGCCCGCGCTGCCTCCCACACCGGGCACCACGGCAAATGGAGTCCACGTGAGCAGCCCGCCCGAGGAGCCCGCTTTGAGCATGCGGTGATAGAGACGTTGATCGGGTCCGATCGCCAACGCATGCGCACGGATACCGGTGCTCTGCAGCACGCCCGGATCGGTGAAGACCATCGCACACTGCGTGGCGTAAAAGTTCACGTCGTCAGCGAGTATCTTGCCCGCGCCTGTGGGCTCACTTTGATAGCAGTTCTTCGGCACGCGCCCCCAGTCGGCCTGCGCCACGCTGCGGTTCCACGAATAGAGCAACTTGCCACCGAGATCGCGAATGGCCATGACGTTCGCGGCGTCCCAGCCAACAATGCTCACGCCATCGGGTGAAATCGCCTTTCTCACGCCACCGGTGCCCGGTGGCGGTATGAGACGGATGTTGAAGCCATCGGATTGGATGGCCGCCGTGTCCACGGCGGACCCGCCCGCAGAAATGCGGCCATAGATGATGGTCTTGCCATCGGGCGCCCACGACGGCGCCCAGCCGCTGTAGTTGCTGGGATCGAGGCGACGACTGCCGGGCGTGAAAGTGTCCGCGACATACAGACCGCCACCGCTGTTTTCATACGCAAAGGTGGTGGAGCCCAGTGACCACTCGAGCGTGGTGTACGCGATGCCCGTGCCGGAAATCTCACGCACCCGGGTCTTGCCCGAGCCGTCCGGGTTCATGGTCCACAGGTCGGCCGGTGAATCCCGGTTCGGCTCGCGCGCGTACGCCAATTTGGCGCCATCGGGCGTCCAGCTCACCGCCACATTGGCCATATCGTTGGTGAGCTGAACCACATTCGAACCATCGATGTCCATGACATAGACATCCGCTGGCTGCTGATAGCCCCCCTTCAGAAAGGCGATCTGCCTGCCATTGGGTGCCACCCTCGGTGAAAAGCCGTCGCCAAGGTACTTGATCTGCGGGTTGCCCCAAGTGGCCCTCGCGATCCCGAATGCATTCGGCTCGGTCACCTCGAACACGATCGCGCCGTTCTCGCCCGGGTAGGTTGCGTGAACAGGGTTCACGAACACAACGAGTGACAGCAGCAGGCCCACTGCAGCGGACACGCAGGAACCCGTTCGAATGCGGTTTCGCTCATGTGAGCCAACCGGGTTGGAAAGGAAAAAAAGCCGCCTCGTCATGCAACCTCCTGTGAAATGAGGAGGCGCACGATATAGGCCGGCGACCATGCAGAACATGGCCCCAATGCAGTATTCACGGTATCCACGCAGCGATCTCACGGCCCGCCGCGACCGTGACCGCCGCTTCGGCGCGGATCAGACCCCCGCGACCTTCATCCGGTCGATCAGAACCGAGCCCACGGTCTTGGCACCGTAGTTGTAGGCGTCGGCACCCACGGCCTTGATGCCCATGAGCATGTCTTTCAGATTGCCCGCGATGGTGATTTCCTGCACCGGGTAGGCGATGACGCCGTTCTCGACCCAGTACCCCGAGGCACCGCGCGAGTAATCGCCCGTGACGGGGTTGACGCCCTGTCCCATGAGCTCGGTGACGAACAGCCCGCGGCCGAGCTTCCTGAGCATGGCGTCGAGGTCGTCGCCTTTGCGGGTGCGCCGGCTGGTGAGCGTGAGGTTGTGCGAGCCACCGGCGTTGCCGGTGGTGCGCATGCCCAGCTTGCGCGCCGAGTAGGTGGAAAGAAAGTAGCCCTGCACCACGCCCGCGTCGACGACCTTGCGCGCTGACGTGCGCACGCCCTCGTCGTCGAACGGCGCGCTGCCCTTGCCGCCGCGCAGGTGCGGGTCCTCCACGATGTCCAGGTGCTCTGCCATGGCGCGCTTGCCCAGGCTGTCGGCCAGGAAGCTGGTCTTGCGGTAGAGCGCGCCGCCGCTGGTGGCCTGCACGTAGGCACCCAGCAGGCCGGCGGCCAGGGGCGATTCGAACAGCACCGGGCATTCGGTGGTCTTGATCTTGCGCGCGCGCAGTCGCGAAAGTGCCCGCTCGGCGGCGTAGCGGCCCACGACCTCGGGCGAGGCCAGGTCCTCGGGCGCGCGCATGGAGCTGTACCAGTAGTCGCGCTGCATGGCGTCGCCCTTGCCCGCGATGGGGGCCACGGACAGACTGTGGCGCGAGCTGGCATAGCCGCCACTGAAGATGCCGGGCTTGCCGCGCTCGCCACCGCGCATGTGCGCCACGAAGAAATGCGATTGCTGGGCCGAGACACCCGCGCCCTCGCTGTTGCTGATCTGCTTGCTGGTGGCAAAGGCCGCGGCCTCGCAGGCCAGCGCGATCTCGGCCGCGCGTTCTGCGCTCAGATCCCAGGGATGGAACAGGTCGAGATCGGGGCAGGTGTCGGCCACATCCTGCGGGTCGGGCAGGCCGGCCACCGGGTCTTCGGCGGTGAAGCGCGCGATGTCGTAGGCCGCCTGCACCGTCTGGCGGATGGCGGCGGCCGAGAAGTCGGACGTGCTGGCGTTGCCGCGGCGCTGGCCGAGGTAGACCGTGACGCCGAGCGACTTGTCGCGGTTGCGCTCCACGTTCTCGAGCTCGCCCTTGCGCACCGAGACGCTCAGGCCCGAGCCCTCGGACGCCTCGGCGGCGGCGTCGCTGGCGCCCAGCGATTTCGCGTGCGAGAGCGCCAGGTCGACCAGTTCCTCGAACTGGTGGCGGCTGTGGTGGAAACCGGGGAGCGGGGCGTTCGGGGAAGTGTTGGGCATGGCGGCCGCTATGATACGGGCCCGTTTTCCGAGGCGCTGCGCCCTGCGCACAAGCCCATTCCCCACCCTCCCCCATGGCGCGCAAACCCACCCGAGGCTATTTCGTCCGCGGCCACTTCGTGGCCCTGGGCAGCGAGCAGGACCAGGAGCTCAAGCGCGAAGCCAAGGGCACCGACGGCCTGAGCCGCACCGACCTCAAGAAGCTCAGCGACAAGCTGCAGGACCTGGGCGAACAACTGCTCACGCTGCGCAGTGACCTGTTCAAGGCGCTGGAGCTCGACGACGCGCTGAGCGACGCGCTCGACGAGTTGCGTCGCATCACCAACTTCGAAGGGCGGCGCCGCCAGAGCCAGTACGTGGGCAAGCTCATGCGCAAGCTGCCCGAGGACAAGATCGCCGCCATCGAGGCCGCCATCGAAGAGCAGCGCAAGCCCTCGGCCGAGGCCACGCTGCAGTTGCACCAGGCAGAGCAATGGCGCGACCGCCTGATTGCCGACGATGGCGCGCTCACCGAATGGCTGGCGCTCGACACCGAGGCCGATGTGCAGCATCTGCGCACGCTCATCCGCCAGGCGCGCAAGGACGCGCAGGCCCACCCCGACAAGCCCGGCGAGGCGCAGCGCCACGGCCGCGCCTACCGCGACATCTTCCAGCTCGTCAAAGCCGCGCTGTCCCGCGGCGGCGACGCCGACGAACACGAAGCCCCCGACCCACAAGCATGAGCGAACAAACCCCCGCCCACGACCCGGTGCGCATCGGCATCGTTTCGATCAGCGACCGCGCCAGCAGCGGTGTCTACGAAGACAAGGGCCTGCCCGCCTTGCAGGAGTGGCTCACCCGTGCGCTGAAGAACCCGATCACCTTCGAGCCGCGCCTCATCCCCGACGAGCAGGAGCGCATCAGCGCCACCCTGATCGAACTCGTGGACGCCGGCTGCGCGCTGGTGCTCACCACCGGCGGCACCGGCCCCGCGAAGCGCGACGTGACGCCCGAGGCCACGCTGGCTGTGGCGCACAAGGAAATGCCGGGCTTCGGCGAACAGATGCGCCAGATCAGCCTGGCCTTCGTGCCGACAGCCATCCTGTCGCGCCAGGTCGCGGTGGTGCGCGACAGCAGCCTCATCATCAACCTGCCCGGCCAGCCCAAGGCGATTGCCGAGACACTGGAAGGCGCTAAGAACGCCGACGGCTCGGTGCGGGTCAACGGCATCTTTGCGGCCGTTCCGTACTGCATCGACCTCATCGGTGGCCCCTACCTCGAAACCAACGACGAGGTCATCAAAGGCTGGCGCCCCAAGAACGCCGTGCGGCCCGCGCGCTGAACACCCAGGACACCCAGGAGACACGCATGAAGATCGAAAAAGACACCGTGGTCACCGTGACCGCCCGCATCCACGACGCCAAGGGCAAGTTGCTCGACGACGGCAAGACCGCGCGCGCCTACCTGCACGGCGGCTACGGCAACACGCTGCCCGGCATCGAGATCGCGCTGGAGAACCAGGAAAAGGGCTTCAGCACCACACTCACGCTGCAACCCGGCCTGGCCTTTGGCGAGCGCGACGAGTCGCTGGTCACCAGCATTCCGAAGTCGCAGTTCCCTCCCGGTGTGAAGGTGGGTGGCCAGCTTGAAGGCACCGACGACCAGGGCCGTCGCCAGATCTTCACCGTGGTGAAGATCAAAGGCGACAAGGTGCTGCTCGACGGCAACCACCCGCTCGCAGGCGAGGACCTGAAGATCGGCATCACGGTGCTCGACGTGCGTGCTGCGTCACCCGAAGAAATCCAGCACGGCCACGCCCACGGCGACCACGGCCACCACCACTGAGCCGGAGGCAGTACCGGGAATGCCGCGGAACCGGCTGTGCCGGGCCGCAGGCATTGCCCCCTTGAGGGGGTGACAGCCCGCAGGGCTGGCGCGGGGGTGGGCCTACTTGCCCACCAGCTGGTTCAGCTTCTCGGCCTCGAAGCATTCCTTGCGCTGCGCGTCGGTGGGCACGCAGTCGCGCTCGCGCGCCTCGGCCAGCTTCTCGATCGCCTGCCACAGCAGCGCAATCTGATGTTCCTGGCTGGCGGTGCTGTCGATCAGGCCGCGCATGGCCTGTGACAGCGGGTCGTCTTCCTGCGTGACGCCGTAGGCCGAGAACTTGGTCTCCGTCACGTCGGCGCTCTCACCCTTCTTGCTCGGGATGATGCGCGCCGGAATGCCCACCGCGGTGGCACCCGCAGGCACGGGCTTGATCACCACCGCGTTGCTGCCGATCTTGGCGCCGTCGCCCACCTCGAAACCGCCCAGCACCTTCGCACCGGCGCTGACCACCACATCGCGGCCCAGTGTGGGGTGGCGCTTGGTGCCCTTGTAGAGCGATGTGCCGCCCAGCGTGACGCCCTGGTAGATGGTGCAGCCGTCGCCAATGACCGCCGTCTCGCCCACCACCGTGCCCATGGCGTGATCGAAGAACACGCGCTCGCCGATCACCGCGCCAGGGTGGATCTCGATGCCGGTGAAGAAGCGCCCCAGGTGCGAGATGAAACGCCCCGGCCACTTGAGCCCGTGCGTCCAGCACCAGTGCGCCGCGCGGTGCAGCACCACCGCGTGCAGGCCCGGGTAACACGTCAGCACCTCGAAGGCGCTGCGCGCGGCCGGGTCGCGCTCAAGGATGCACTGGATGTCGGAGCGAAGGCGTGTGAACATGGGTTGCGCCGTGTCGGGGGCCAGCCAGTCTAGCGTTTCGCGCGCTCGGCGGTTTGCAGCATGGCGCGGGCAACACCGCGAAGAATGTGGATTTCCTCGTCGGTGGGTTGCGCGCGGTTGAAAAGCTGCTGCAGGCGCGGCATGAGCTTCTTCGGCGCTGCGGGGTCGAGGAAGTCCACCGCCACCAGGGCCTGTTGCAGGTGCTCCAGCATGCCGGCCAGGGCGGCGGCGTCGGCGGCCGCTCGTTCTGGCAGCGGTGATGTGACGGCGTAGCCACCCAGCGCCTGACGCCAGTCATAGGCCAGCAATTGCACCGCGGCGGCCAGGTTGAGCGAGCCGTAGCCCGGTGCAGTGGGAATGGACAGCGCCACGTGGCAACGGTAGACGTCGTCGTTGGCCATGCCGAAGCGCTCGCTGCCGAACAGGAAGGCCACGCCCGCGGGGGCTTCGCCACCGGCCAGCAACCGGGCAAAGTGCTCGCGCGGCGCGCGCGTGGGCGGGCCGAAGTCGCGCGGCGTCATGGCGGTGGCGCACAGATGGGTCATGCCCTCGAGCGCTTCGTCGAGCGTTTCCACGATACGCGCCTTCGCCAGCACGTCGGTGGCGCCGCTGGCGCGCTGGATGGTTTCTTCCTTGCGCAGCACGTTCGCCCAGCGCGGGCGCACCAGCACGAGATCGTCGAATCCCATGACCTTGAGCGCGCGCGCAGCGCCGCCCACGTTGCCGGCGTGGCTGGTCTCGATGAGGACGAATCGGGTGTGCATGGGCGGGGTACGGGGTAGCCGGGTAAAATCACCGCCATTGTCGCCGCCCGCATCGCCGGGCAACCGGTGGCACCCCCTCCCCCCGCTCTTCACCATTGCGCTGCGGCGCGAAGGTCACAATCCATGTCGTCCAGCCAGCACCCCATGCTCAACGTGGCCGTCAAGGCCGCCCGCGCCGCCGGCGCCATCATCAACCGCGCCGCACTCGATGTCGAAGCCGTGCGCGTCTCGGTCAAGCAGACCAACGATTTCGTCACCGAGGTCGATCACGCGGCCGAAGCCGCGATCATCGAAACCCTGCGCACCGCCTACCCCGACCACGGCATCTGGGCCGAGGAATCCGGCCAGCAGCCGGGCAAGGGGCGCGACAAGAACCACGTGTGGATCATCGATCCGCTGGACGGCACCACCAACTTCATCCACGGCTTCCCGGTCTACTGCGTGAGCATCGCGCTCATGGTGGAAGGCCGCATCGAGCAGGCCGTGGTCTACGACCCCACCCGCAACGACCTGTTCAGCGCCACGCGCGGGCGCGGTGCCTACCTCAATGACCGCCGCATCCGCGTGGCCAAGCGCACGGTGCTGCGCGACTGCCTGCTCGCCACCGGCTTTCCGTTCCGCCCGGGCGACGCCTTCCAGACGTACATGCAGATGCTGGGCGAGGTGATGCCCAAGGTGGCCGGCGTGCGCCGCCCCGGCTCGGCCGCGCTCGACCTGGCCTACCTGGCCGCCGGCTTCACCGACGGCTTCTTCGAGATGGGCCTGTCGCCCTGGGACGTGGCCGCGGGCTCGCTGCTCGTCACCGAAGCCGGTGGCCTGATCGGCAACTTCACCGGCGAGCCGGATTTCCTCGAACAGAAGGAATGCCTGGCCGCCAACCCCAAGATCTATGGCCAGTTGGTGGCCATGACAGGCAAGTACAGCAAGTTCGCCAGCGCTGGCGACAAGGCCGCCGTGCGCCAGGCCCGCGCGGCCGCGCGCAAGACGGTGGCGGCCAATCCCGCGGCAGAAGAAGACGACACCGCCGGGTGATCCTCAAGCCTGGGGAAGGTTAAACCAGAACGTGGCGCCCTGGCCCGGCGCCGATTCGGCCCATACGCGCCCGCCGTGGCGCTCGACGATGCGCGAGACGATGGCCAGGCCCACGCCCATGCCGGGGACGTCGGTCTGGACGTGCAGCCGCTGAAACAGGCCGAAGAGCTTGGCGGCTCGCGCCATGTCGAAGCCGATGCCGTTGTCACGCACGAAGTACGCGCGCTGCGACGCGTCGTGGCCGACCACCACGTGTGGCAGCGCCTGCTGGCGAGAGTATTTCAATGCGTTGTCGATCAGGTTGCTGAGCACCTGGCGCAGCAGGGTCGCGTCGCCCATGGCCAGCGGCAGCGCCTGCACCTCGATGCGCGCGGCCGGCGCCTGCGGGCCCAGCGCCTCGGCCACGGCGTGTGCCAGGGCGGCCATGTCCACCGGCTGCGGCTCCAGCTCCACCTGCACCACGCGCAGCAGCTCCAGCATGTCGGTGATCATCTGCCCCATGTTGCGGGCCGATCGGGAGATGCGCGAGAACATCTCGCGCCCCTGCTCGCTCAGGCGCGCGGCCTCCTCCTCGGCGATCACCTGGGCAAAGCCGTTGACCGAGCGCAGCGGTGCACGCAGGTCGTGTGCGATCGAGTAGGAGATGGCTTCCATGTCGCGCATCGAACGCTCCAGCTCGGCCGTGCGCTCCAGCACACGCTGCTCCAGGCTGGCGTTGAGCGCGCGGATCTGTTCCTGCGCGGCCACACGGTCGCTGATGTCCAGGTGCGTGCCCGACATGTAGAGCGCACGGTCGTGCTCGTCGCGGCGATGCACCCGCCCACGGGTGTTGACCCACACCCAATGGCCGTCCTTGTGGCGCAGGCGGATGTCGCACTCGTAGTAGGGCAGCTCGCCTGCCGCGTGCCGGTTGCGCAGCGCGGTGGCGCGCTCGCGGTCATCGGGGTGCACGCGCGAGGCCCAGGTCTGGTAGCTGACCGGCTCGAGCTCCTGCAGCGTGTGGCCGAGCATCTCGGCCCAGCGCTCGTTGATGACCATGCTGCCGTCGGTGAGGTTGGTCTCCCAGATGCCGGGGCGGGTGGCTTCGAGCACCCAGGCCAGACGCTGGCGCTCATCGCGCAGCGCGTCCTGCGTGGCGATGTAGGGGGTGACGTCGGCGTAGGTGCGCACGAACCCGCCCTCGGGCAGGTGGAAGGTGCGGATCTCCAGCGTGCGCCCCTGGCGCGTGCGGCGCCAGAAGTGCTCAGGCGGCGCCGCCTGCGCCTTGAGTGTCAGGTACTCGCGCGCGTTCGGGTCGACCCACTCCATGCCGGGGCCGAAGTCACCGCGTTCGGTCTGGAAGCGAATCAGGTCGTCGTGCGTGGGGTGACGCTCGAGCACCGATTCGGGCAGATCCAGCAACTCCAGGAAGCGGCGGTTGTGGACACGCACATGGCCCTTGGCGTCGACCTTGACCAGGCCCTGACTGATGCTCTCCAGCGTGATGTGCAGCGCCTCGCTCTTCTCGCTCAACAAGGCGCCCGTGTGTTCGAGCGCCTGCTGGGTGCGCTGGCGCTCCTCGTGGCTGCGCCATGCCATCACCAGCTGACGCAGCGCGCCCAGCAAGGGCTGCAGGAACTGCACGTCATCGTCGCAATAGCCACCGGGCTGATTGGCCAGGCCCACCATGGCCACCAACCGATCGCCCACCGCCAGCGGCACCCCCAGAAACGCGTTCATGGGCCGATGCCCGTGAGGCATGCCTCCGGCACGCGGGTCGTTGGCCGGATCGTTGGCAATCACCGGCTCGCCGGTGCGCAGGGCGTGGCCGAACAGGCTGTCGAGCTTGCGGAACTCCATGCCGCGTTCGCGGTGCTGGCCGTACATGCGGCGCGACGCGTCGTCCCACGAGATGTCGGTCATCGCGTGGGTGCGCAGGTAGGGCTGATCGTCCGCGTCGCGCTCGACTTCGCCCACGAACCCGTATTCGCTGTCCGTGACGGACAGGAACGCATCGAGCAGGCCCTGGAAGGCGCGCCGCTTGTCCGCGCCTTCGATGAACACGGTCTGAGCCTGTGTGACGGCCGCCAGCATGCGGTTGATGCGCTCACGCCGCTGATCGTCAGCGCGCTTTTGCGTCACGTCGGTGGTGAAGCCGTGCCACACCACACAGCCATCCGGCTCGATCAGCGGAATGGCCTCTACGCTGAGCCAGCGCTCGCCGCCGGCCGGCAGCACAACGCGGTAGGTCTCGCGCCAGGGCACGAGTTCACGCGCTGAACGCTCCAGCGATGCCATGACACGCGGCTTGTCCTCCGGGTGCAGAACATCGAACAGCACCTGCGAATCGCGCATCAGCGACTCGGGCTCGACGCCGAACAGATCGCGCACCGCGTCGTTGACGAAGGTGATGACGCTGCGCCCGTCGGGCGTGAGGCGCGCCTCGTAGATGATGCCGGGCACGCGCGCCGCGATGTTCTGCAGCAGGCGCAGTTTCTCGGCCAGCCGGTCGGTCGCCTCGCGTTCGGCGGTGATGTCCTGCACCACGCCGTAGTCGGTCTGGGGGTTGCCCTTGACCGTCGTCAGGCCCATGCGGGTACGGAACCAGCGCAGCGAGCCGTCGGGACGGACCCAGCGGAAAACCACCTCACGGCCATCGAGGTGCTTGCGCGCCTGCAGCCAGGCGTCCATGTCGTCAGGGTGAATGCCGCCGCGGCCCAGCGTGCGCGTGAGGCGGTCCTGCTTCTCCATGCCCGCAATCTCGTACAGGCCATCGGACCAATACACGTCCTGCTCGCTCTCGGCGTTGGTCCAGTGCCCCACCCGCGCGGTGCGTTCGATCTCCGCGTGCAGTTCCACGCGCTGTTGCAGTTCGATGTTGGCCGCGCGCAGGGCCTGCTCGCTGCGCTCGCGCGCGGTCTCGGCCGCCACCTCGCGCTCGGCCTGCACCACCTGCACCAGCAGCAGGTCCTCGCCGCCGTCGCGCACCACGGCCACATGCATGCGCACCAGATGCGAGATGCCGCCATTGAAGCGCAGCCGCGTGGGCGGCAGCTGCCCGGGCACGAGCTCCAGAAATTCGGCACGCTGGGCTTCGTCGCTCCAGTGGCCGAGTTCAAGCGTGGTGCGGCCGATCGCATCGGCCCGGCTCACACCGGTGAGCGCCTCCCAGGCGTGGTTGACCTCGATCAGGCGGCCATCGCTGCGCCGCGTGATCGACGCGGCGACGCGCGACGCAATGAAAAGCGTGCGAAACGGCAGTTCCGGCGAGTCGGGGGCCGCCGGGGAGATCGGGAGCGGGGCGACGGAATCCAAGATGTTTAAGGCGCGGGGCCGGACCATTGTGCCCCACGCCCCGCCCTCGCCACCATCCCCCGAAGCCACCGGGAGAACCCGGGAGAACCCGCGGAAACCGCTCAGGCGAACGGCCGCGTGCCGCCGAAATCGCCGATCGGCACGGTGTGGCTCACCAGCCGCTGGCCGTGCCACAGGTGCAACTGGAAACCCGGCGGCTCCATCACATAGCCATCGGGTGCAAGCCCTTGCAGGTTGAGTGCGATCTGGTGGGCCGGGCTCGGGCAGGTGCTGGCCATCGCGCCGCCAAAGCGCGTCTGGATGCTGCGGTGCAGATGCCCGCACAGCACGGCCTGCACCTGCGGGTGCGCGGCCACGATGGCTTCGAGCTCGACCGCACCTTCGCGCAGGCCCATCGCGTCCATGTGGCCGATGCCGGTGGCAAACGGCGGGTGGTGCATGGCGATCACCACCGGCCGCGCGTCTTCGCCCAGGCGCTCGCGCAGCCAATCGAGACGGCGCGCGCACAGGGCGCCGTGGGCCTGCCCCGGCACCACCGTGTCCAACGCCAGCAGCCGCAATGGGCCGACCTCGGCCTCGTATTGCAGGAAGTGGGCCATCGCCGCGCGGTGCGTGCCCATGCGCAGGCCGAGTGCCTCGCGCAGGCGGTTGCGTTCGTCGTGGTTGCCCGCCAGCGGATACATCGGCCAACCGATGGGGGCCAGCACGTCCAGCAGGTGCTGGTACTCCGCCTGGCCACCGGCCTCCACCAGATCGCCACTGAGCAGCAGCGCGTCGGGCACCGGTCGCAAGGCCTGCAGCGCCCGCACGCAGGCGCGCGCCAGGACGTTGGTGTCCACCTCGCCAGCCAGTCGGCGTCCTGGCGCGCAAACGTGCAGATCGGATACCTGGGCGATCAGCATGCGGTCTCCTCCTCCACGGGCGGGTCACCCTGCCCCTTGCCGCGGCATTGAACCAAGGATCACGCCCGGGCGCCAGAACAAACGGGGGAGGCGCTGACGCAGCGTCGCACCCACGCGTCAGCGGCCCGGCGCGTCAGGCAAAGCGCTGCGGCGCATACGGCGCGGGGTCCACCACGGGCACCGAACCCTCGATCAGCTCGGCCAGCAAACGCCCGCTCACGGGGCCCAGAGTGAACCCCTGATGCGCGTGGCCGAGGTTGAACCACAGGCCGCGATGCCGTGGCGCAGCGCCGATCACCGGCAGCATGTCGGCGGTGCAGGGGCGCGCGCCCAGCCAGGGTTCGGGCTCCACAGGCTGCGGCAGATCAAGCAGCTCGCTGGCCAGCGCGTGGGCCTTGGTGAGCTGCACCGGTGTCGGCGGCGCGTCCAGCCGCGCGAACTCGGCACCGGTGGTGATGCGCACACCGCGTTGCATGGGCGCAATCACCACGCCGCCGTCGGCGTCGAGCAGGCTCAGCCGCGGCGCCTGGCCGCCCGTGTAGTGGCGGTGGTAGCCGCGCTTGACGAACAAGGGGAAGCGGTAGCCCAGCGCGCGCAGCAGCGCGTCGGACCAGGGGCCGAGCGCCACCACCGCGTGCTCGGCCTCCACCGGCCCATCGGTGCCGCGCACCTGCCAGCCACCGGCCGTGGCGCGCAGCGTGGCGGCATCGCCCTGCAGCACCTGCACGCCCAGCCGCTGCGCCAGCGCGCCGTAGCGCGCCACCAGCTCACCCGGGTCGCTCACCGACCAAGGGTCGAGCCAGTGGATGGCGCCCGCCAGGCGGCGCCGCAGCGCGGGCTCGGCCTGTGCAAGTTGATCGCCATCGAGCACCGCGTGGCGCACGCCGCAGGCGCCGGCCACGCGCTGCGCATCGTCCCGCGCCACGCGCAGCGATGTCGCTTCGCGAAACACCGCGAGGTAGCCGTCGCGGCGCAGCAGGTCATCGGCGCTGGCCTGCGCGATCAGGGGTTCATGCTCGCTCAGGCAATGGGCAATCAGGCGCTCGAAGGCCAGGGCGATGCGCGCATGGCGTGCCGGGGCCGAGTGGCGCCAGTAGCGCAGCAGCGGTGAGGCCAGCGCGGGCAGCGCGCCGAGGTGGTAGTTGACGTCGGCCCCGCGCTTGAGCGCGACACGCACCAGCGTGGCCCATTCGCGCGGAAACGCATAGGGCTCCACCGCCTCACGCTGGATGATGCCGGCATTGCCGTAGGAGGTTTCGCGCCCGGGTTCGCGGCGGTCGATCAGCGTGACGGCGTGTCCACGCTGCGCCAGATGCAGGGCGGTGCAGGTGCCGACCATGCCGGCGCCGAGCACGAGCACGCTGGTGGGGGAACGGGGCTTGCTCATCGCGGGTGTTCGGTCAGGGGCTGCGGGATCATATGGGCGACACGCCGGCCTGGCGCGCCAGCGCAGAATGCGCCGCACCGCACTCCCCGCAGGCATCCCGATGAACGACGCTCCACTGCTGCTGTCCACCCGCCCGCAGACTGGCGTGGCCCTGCTCACCCTGAACCGGCCGCAGGCGCTCAACGCGCTGTCGATCGGTCTGCGCGAGGCCCTGGTGCGGGCGCTGCGCGACATCGCCGCCGATGGCGAGGTGCGTGCCGTGGTGCTCACCGGTGCCGGGCGCGGCTTCTGCGCCGGGCTCGACCTGAAGGAGCTGGGCGAGCGCGGCCTGGTGCCGAGCAACGCCGACAACGACGTGGCCGCCGCCCTGGCGGCCATGCCGCAGCCCGTGATCGGTGCCCTCAACGGCGTGGCCATCACCGGCGGGCTGGAACTGGCCCTGGCCTGCGACATCCTGCTTGCCAGCACCCAGGCGCGATTCGCCGACACGCACGCGCGCATCGGCATCGTGCCCTACTGGGGTCTGTCGCAAAAACTCAGCCGCCTGGTGGGCCGCTCGCGCGCGATGGAGATGTCGATGTCGGGCAACTTCGTCGACGCGGCCACCGCCGAGCGCTGGGGACTGGTGAACCGCGTGGTGGAACCCGATGCGCTGCTGCCGGCGGCACTGGCCCTGGCGGGCGACATCGCCAGCGCCGACGGCGCGATGCTGGCGACCTACAAGCGCCTGATCGACGACGGCCACCGCCTGCCGCTGGGCGAGGCGCTGCAACTGGAGCAGCAGCGCAGCCGCAAATGGTCGCAACGCCTGAACCGCGACGACCTCGCCGCGCGGCGTGAGCAGGTGCAGGCGCGCGGGCGCTCCCAGCAGGGCCGCTGAGGCGGGGGTGATCGGCTACAGTCGTCGGCTGTTTTTGCCGCGACCGACGCCCCGTGACCGCCCCGCTGGAAGCCCACACCCCCATGATGCAGCAGTACCTGGCCTTGAAGGCCGGGCACCCGCACACGCTGCTGTTCTATCGCATGGGCGATTTCTACGAGTTGTTCTACGAGGACGCCGAGAAAGCCGCCCGGCTGCTCGACATCACGCTCACCCAGCGCGGCCAGTCGGCCGGCAAACCGGTGGTCATGGCCGGCGTGCCCTTCCATTCGGTGGACACATATCTCGCGCGCCTCATCAAGCTCGGCGAGTCGGTCGCCATTTGCGAGCAGGTGGGCGACGTGGCCACCGCCAAGGGGCCGGTGGAGCGCAAGGTGGTGCGGGTGGTCACGCCCGGCACGCTGACCGACGCCGAGCTGCTGTCGGACAAGAGCGAATCGCTGCTGATGGCGGTGCACGCGGGCGCGCGCACCGGCTGCGGCCTGGCCTGGCTCTCGCTCACCCAGGGCATCGTGTTCCTGGCCGAGTGCGCAAGCGACGAGCTGGCCGACTGGGTGGCGCGCATCGGCCCGGGCGAACTGCTCTACAGCGCCGACGCGACACCCGCTTTCGAGCAACGCGTGCAGGCGCTCGCCAGCCAGCCCACGGCGCAGGGCGGACGGCTGGTGGCGGTGCTGCGCCCGGCCTGGGCCTTCGACGCCGCGCTCGGCGAGCGCAAGCTGCTGGAACAACTGCAGGCCGCGAGCCTGGCCGCCTGGGGTGCCGACGGGCTGGGGAGCGCGCACGCCGCCGCGGGCGCGCTGCTGAGCTACGCCGAGCACACCCAGGGCCGCGCACTCGCGCATGTGCGAAGCCTTCAAGTGGCGCGTGCGGACGAACGCATCGACCTGCCGCCCAACACGCGGCGCAACCTCGAACTCGTGCAGACACTGCGCGGTGAAGCATGCCCCACCCTGTTCTCGCTGATTGACACCTGCGCCACCGGCATGGGCAGCCGTGCGCTGCGCCAGTGGCTGCTCGAACCCCGGCGCGACCGCAGCGAAGCGCGCGCCCGCCTGGGCGCCATAGGCGCCCTGCGCGCAGGCCCCTGGCAGGCGTTGCGCGGACAGCTCAAGGGTTGCAGCGACGTGGAGCGCATCACGGCGCGCACCGCGCTGAGGCAGGTCAAGCCGCGCGAACTGGTGGGCCTGGGGCTCACGCTGCAGCGCGCGGGCGATCTGTCCGGTGCGCTCGCTCCGCTGAAGACCGACGCCCTGCTCGCGCAGGCCGCGCGCGACCTGCAGCCACCGCCCGGCTGCACCGAACTGCTGCAGCGCGCACTGCTGCCCGAGCCCGCGGCGCTGGTGCGCGACGGCGGTGTGATGGCCGACGGCTTCGACGCCGAGCTCGACGAGCTGCGAAACATCCAGACCCACAGCGACGCCTTCCTCATCGAGCTTGAGGCGCGCGAGCGCACGCGCACCGGCATCGCCAACCTGCGCGTGCAGTTCAACAAGGTGCACGGCTTCTACATCGAGGTCACGCAGGGCCAGCTCGACCGCGTGCCCGAGGACTACAAGCGCCGCCAGACGCTCAAGAACGCCGAGCGCTTCATCACGCCCGAGCTCAAGGCCTTCGAGGACAAGGCGTTGTCCGCACAGGAGCGCGCGCTGGCGCGCGAGAAGTGGCTCTACGAACGCCTGCTCGATGAGCTGCAGGCCTTCATCGACCCGCTGACACGGCTGGCGCGTGCGCTGGCCACGCTGGACGCGCTGTGCGCGCTCACCGAACGCGCGCTCATGCTGAACTGGTGCGCGCCGGTGTTCAGCACCGAGCCCGGCATCGAAATCCGCGGCGGACGGCACCCGGTGGTGGAGGCGCGGCTGGCCGAGACCAGCAGCGGTGGCTTCATCGCCAACGACACCGTGCTCGGCCCCAAGGCACGCATGCAGGTGATCACCGGCCCCAACATGGGCGGCAAGAGCACCTACATGCGCCAGGTGGCGGTGATCGCGCTGCTGGCCAGCATGGGCAGTTACGTGCCCGCGAGCGCCTGCCGGCTCGGGCCGATCGACGCCATCCACACCCGTATCGGCGCGGCCGACGACCTGGCCAACGCGCAATCCACCTTCATGGTCGAGATGACCGAGGCGGCGCAGATCCTGCACGGCGCCACGCCCGAGAGCCTGGTGCTGATGGACGAGATCGGGCGCGGCACCTCCACCTTCGACGGCCTGGCGCTGGCCAGCGGCATCGCCGCGCACCTGCACGACAAGGTGCGCTGCTTCACGCTCTTTGCCACCCACTATTTCGAGCTCACCGAATTCCCGGCCACCCACCACGCCGCGGTGAACGTGCATGTGAGCGCCACCGAAGGCGGCAGCAAGGGCATCGTGTTCCTGCACCAGATCGAGCCCGGCCCGGCCAGCCGCAGCTACGGCATCCAGGTGGCGCGCCTGGCCGGCGTGCCCGCCTCGGTGGTGCAGCACGCGCGGCACACGCTGGCCGCGCTGGAGGCGCACAGCACCGAGCAACAGAACCAGGTGGATCTGTTCGCGCCACCGCCAGTGGCCGAAGCACCCGAAACGCACCCCGTGGTGGCCGCACTGGCCGCCATCGACCCGGACACGCTGAGCCCGCGCGACGCGCTGGACCAGCTCTACCAGCTCCGCAAACTGATCGCCCTCACCGGGGAAAAATCATGACCTACTGCGTTGCCGTCAAGCTCAAGGCCGGCATGGTGTTCCTGTCCGACTCGCGCACCAACGCGGGCCTGGACCAGATCAGCACCTTCCGCAAGATGATCGTCTACGAGAAGCCGGGCGACCGCTTCATGTGCCTGCTCTCGGCCGGCAACCTCAGCGTCACGCAGTCGGTGCGCGAGATCCTGCAGGTCGAACAACTGGACGACCATGAAGGCGGCGAGCCCATCAACATCTGGAACGCGCGCAGCATGTTCGATGCCGCGCGCGTGCTGGGCTCGGCCGTGCGCCACGTGTGGCAACGCGATGGCGAATCGCTCAAGCGCGCAGGGGTGGACTTCAACATCACCATGATCTTCGGCGGCCAGATCCGTGGCGAAGGCATGCGCCTGTTCCAGGTCTATGCGGCGGGCAACTTCATCGAGGCCACGGCCGAGACGCCGTTCTTCCAGATCGGCGAGTCCAAGTACGGCAAGCCCGTGCTCGACCGCGTGATCAACCCCGACACGCCGCTGGACGAGGCCGCCAAGTGCGCGCTGGTGTCGATGGATTCGACACTCAAGTCCAACCTGTCGGTGGGCCTGCCGCTGGACATGGTGGTCTACCAGGCCGACACGCTCCAGACCGACCGCATCGTCTGCATCGACGAGAACAACCCGTACTTCCGCATGGTGCGCAGCTCCTGGGGCCAGCGCCTTCGCGAGGTGTTCGACAGCATCGAACACCCCACCTGGGACGGCAGCCCGACCGAGGTGCCGCTGGTGTGCGAGAACGAACGCATCCGCCCGCTCAAGAAGATCACCAACCCGCGCGAGCGGCTGATCTGAGCCTGCGTCTGAGCCTGAGCGACTCCACTCCGTGTCCCTGATCGTTTTTTCCCACGCCAACGGCTTCCCCGCCGGCACCTACCAGGTGCTGTTCCGCTCGCTGCGCGGGCGCGGCCACACGGTGCGCGCGGTCGACAAGTTCGGCCACGAGCCGCAGTGGCCGGTCACCAGCAACTGGCCGCACCTGGTCCAACAGCTTGCTGCGTTCGCGGGCGCCGAGGTCGAGCGCGCCGGCCAGGGCGCCTGGCTGGTGGGGCACTCGCTCGGCGGGTTCCTAAGCCTCATGTGCGCGGCCCGCCACCCGTTGCTGGGCGGGCAGGCGGTGCGTGGGGTGGTGTTGATCGACTCGCCCGTGCTCGGCGGCTGGCGCGCGCGCACGCTGGAGCTCATCAAACGCACGCAGTTGGTGGGCGCCGTCTCGCCCGGGCGCGTGAGCAAGCGCCGCCGCGAGCGCTGGCCCGACGCCGACGCTGCGTTCGCACACTTCCAGCACAAGCGCGCCTTTGCCCACTGGGAGCCGCAGTGCCTGCGCGACTACATCGCCCATGGCACGCACGAGGTGCAGACCCCGCAAGGCCGCGAGCGCGTGCTGAGCTTCTCGCGCGAGGTCGAGACCGCGATCTACAACACCCTGCCCCACAACCTGGACCGCCTGCTGCGCCGCCACCCCCTGCAATGCCCGGTGGGCTTCATCGGTGGCACGCGCTCGCAGGAGATGCAGCAGGTGGGCATGGCCATGACGCACCGGCTGGTTGGCGGGCCTGCGTCGCCAGGCCTGCGCATGGTCGAAGGCAGCCACCTCTTCCCCATGGAGCGCCCGCACGAGACCGCGTCGGCGCTGGACGACTTGTTGCACGCGCTGGCGTGAAGAATCCGACGCCGGGGCGTCATCGGTGCATTCCCGTGGCTCGCGACGCAGGTACCGGTGTAACCTCGCTCACTGTGACTTCCATCGCCCAGACAGCGGCCAAGCCTGCAACGCCCTTGTCCCCGGCTGGCCTGCGCGAGCGCGTGGCCAACTGGGAACCCGCTCATCATCCCTGGTGGCTGCGCGCCATCGTGGCCCTGGCGATCACCGCGCTGGCCTCCTGGATGCGCGTGGCACTGGCGCCGGCCGAATCCGGCGGGCGCTTCATCACGCTGTCGCTGGCCGCCGCGCTGTGCGCGCTCTACGGTGGATTTCGCATCGGCATGCTCAGCACCGTCGTGGGCATGCTTTTCATCAACTTCCTGCTGGTCAAGCCCTACTTCAGCTTCGCGTTCAGCAACCCGGTCGAGGCCTTCTGGCTCAACCTGTGGCACCTCATCACCCAGCTTGTCGTGGTCGGTGCCATCGCCCTGATGCAGCGCCGCAACCGGCTGCTGCGCGCGTCGATGGCGCTGGCCGAACACAACCAGCGGCAGATGCACGCCACCTTCGAGCACAGCGCCACCGGCATGGCGCACTTCACCCCCGAGGGCGCGACGCTGCGCATGAACCGGACCTACGTCGAGATGCTGGGTTACACGCACGACGAACTGATGCAGATGCACTGGACGGCGTACACGCATCCCGACGACCGCGCCCCCGATGTCGCCCTGAGCGAGCGCATGCTCGCCGGCGAGTTCGACCACTTCACGCTCGAGAAGCGCTTCATCCACAAGCAGGGTCATGTGATCTGGACCCTGCTGTCGGTGGCCCTGGTGCGCCAGCCCGATGACCAGCCCGACTACGAGATCGTGGTGGTGCAGGACATCACCCGCCGCAAGGAAGTCGAGGCCGCGCTTCGCACCAGCGAGCGGCTGCTGTCGCAGGCGCAATCCATGGCCGGCATGGCCAGCTGGCGCTTCGACGCGACCACGCGCACCTTCACCGTGCTGGGCGAGTCACACCAGGTGCTGGGCCTGCCCGGCACGCAGTTCACCGATCTCGAGATGCTGGAGCAGACCCATCCGGACGATGTGGAGAAGGTCAAGCAGACCTGGGCCGCGGCATTCGTGCACGGGCACCCCTATGGCATCGACTACCGGTTGCGCTTTGGCCAGGTGTGGCGCTGGTTCGCGGTGCGCGCCGAGTTCGAGCGTGATGACAAGGGCCGGGTCACGGTCGGGCTGGGCGTGGTTCTCGACATCACGGAACGCAAGCTGGCCGAAATGCACATCCAGGAGCTCAACGCGTCGCTGGAGCTGCGGATCCAGGAGCGCACGCAGGCGCTCAAGGCCGCTTACGACGAGCTGGAAAGCTACTCCTACGCCGTGGCCCACGACCTGCGCTCGCCATTGCGCATCATCAACGGCTTTGCACAGGCGCTGGAGGAGGACAACCCGCGCCTGGAAGACGAAAGCCGCAAGCACCTGGAGCGCATCCGCGACGCCAGCAAGAAGATGGGTGAGCTCATCGACGGCCTGCTCAAGCTGTCGCAGATGGCGCGCGGAGAACTGCAGCGTGCGCCGGTGGACCTGTCGGCCATTGCCACACGCCATCTGCGTGAACTGGCGGCCACCGAACCCGAGCGCCGTGTGGACTGGACCGTTGAACCCGGCCTGCTGGCCATGGCCGATCCGCCGCTGGTGGAGGCGCTGCTGCAGAACCTGCTGCACAACGCCTGGAAGTACAGCGCCTGCACCACGGATGCGCGCATCCAGGTGCGGCTGGAGGTGAACAACGGCGTGCGCGAGTTCGTGGTGGCCGACAACGGTGCCGGCTTCGACATGGCGCGCGCGGGCAAGCTGTTCCAGCCGTTCCAGCGGCTGCACATGCCGCACGAGTTCAAGGGCCTGGGCATCGGGCTGGCCACGGCGCGCCGCATCGTGTTGCGCCACGGTGGCGACATGCGGGCCGAGGCCGCGCCGGGCCAGGGCGCGCGCTTTTACTTCACGCTGCAACCCGGGGCGTGAACGCGTCCGAGGCAGGGCTGGTCAAGCGCTCCAGTCGATCCAGCCGGCCTGCGCGGTGAGCAGGATCAGCACGCCAAAGCCGATGCGGTACCAGGCGAACGGCGCGAACGTGTGCGAAGCGACGAAGCGCAGCAGCCAGCGCACGCAGACCCAGGCCGACAGCCACGACACGATCAGCCCGGTCGCGAAGAACGGCAGATCGTCCATGCTCAGCAGATGGTGGTGCTTGTAGAGGTCGTAGGCGCCCGCGCCCACCAGAACGGGCAAGGCGAGGAAGAAGCTGAATTCCGTGGCGGCGCGGCGGCTGAAGCCGACCAGCATGCCGCCGATGATGGTGGCGCCCGATCGGCTCACGCCGGGCACCAGCGCCAGGCACTGGATCAACCCGACCTTGAGCGCGTCGCGCCAACGGATGTCGTCCACCGCGTCGACCTGCGGCACCGGGCCACGGGCATGGCGCGCTTCGGCCCACAGAATGATGAAGCCACCCACGATGAAGCCCGTGGCCACGACCAGCGGATTGAACAGCACGCCCTTGATGACGCCGATGAAGAAGAAGCCAAGCACCGCCGCCGGCAGGAAGCCGATCAACACGTTGATGGTGAAGCGCCGCGCCACGGGATCGCCGCCGGGCAGCCCCTTGAGCGTGTCGAGCAGGCGCTGCGCATAGACCGAGACGATGGCGAAGATGGCGCCGGTCTGGATCACGACCTCGAACAACTTGATCTTCTCGCCGTGCAGGCCGAGCAAGGTGCCCGCCAGGATGAGGTGGCCGGTGGAGGAGATCGGCAGGAACTCGGTCAGGCCTTCGACCACCCCCATCAGGGCGGCCTTGATCAGCAATGCAATGTCCATGAAGCGGGCGGGCAACGCGCGGTTGAGCAAACAAGCCCGGCATCCTACCCGGGCAGGGAGTCCATCTGACTGCCGGGCCTGCCGTCACTCGTGGCGCAAGGCCTCGATCGGCAGCAGCCGCGAGGCGCGCCGCGCCGGATAGAAGCCGAAGAAGACGCCCACGAAAGCCGAGAAGCCGGCGGCCAGCGCCACTGAATCCAGCGTCATGCTCACCTGCCAGCCCGCAAACTGCCCAGTGGCCCAGGTGGCCACGGCACCCAGCGCCACGCCAATGGCGCCGCCGATGAGGCTGAGCGTCACCGCCTCGATCAGGAACTGCGCCAGGATGTCGCGCCCGCGCGCGCCCACCGCCATGCGCAAGCCGATCTCGCGCGTGCGCTCGGTCACGCTCACCAGCATGATGTTCATGATCCCGATGCCGCCGACGATCAGGCTCACGCCGGCCACCGCCATCAGCAGCAGCGTCATGATGCGGCTGGAGGCCTCCTGCGCCTGCAGCACCTCGGTGAGATTGCGCACGGTGAACGGGTCGTCCATGCCGGGCTGCACGCGCAGGCGCTGGCGCAGCAGTTCCTTGATGCCCTGCTCCGCCGCGGCCATGCTCTGGCCTTCGTGCACCTTCACGTTGATGGACCACACGCGCTTGAGCCGCCCGCCCCCGCCACCCTGGATGCGGTTGCGAAAGGTCGACAGCGGCAGCATCACCACGTCGTCCTGATCCTGCCCGAAGCTGTTCTGCCCCTTGCGCGAGAGCACGCCGACGATGGTGACCGGCACCGTTCGCACGCGGATCATCTGGTCGATCGGATCGGCGTCGCCGAACAATTCGCGCGCCACCGTCTGGCCGATCAGGGCCACCTTGCCCGAACCCTGCGCCTCGATGGGCTCGAAGCCGCGGCCGCTGGCGAGCTCCCAGTCGCGCGCAACCAGGTAGTCGTTGGTGATGCCGAAGATCGACGTGGCCCAGTTGCTGCCACCGCCCACCACCTGCCCGCTGGTGCGGTTGCTGGGCGCTGCCACCTGCACCTCGGGCACCTCCAGGGCGATGGCCTGGGCGTCTTCTTCGGTCAGGATCTGCCCGGCCTGCGCGCCCAGACGCACACCGCTGGAGGTGACGCTGCCCGGCGTGACCAGGATGATGTTGGAGCCCAGCGCGCGCATCTGCGCCTGCACGCGCTCGGTGGCGCCGGCGCCGATGGCAATCATGGTGATGACCGCGGCCACGCCGATGATGATGCCCAGCATGGTGAGCACGCTGCGCAACGCGTTCGCGGTGAGCGCACGCCAGGCGCTGCGCACGGCGGCCAGGGTATTCAAGATGCCGGCTCCGTGTGCGGGGTGTCGTGGTGCGGCGGCTGCAGCGCATCCTCGACCACGCGGCCATCGCGAAACACCAGCCGGCGCCGCGCCCAGGCGGCCACGTCGTGCTCGTGCGTCACCAGCACCACGGTGATGCCCTGGCGGTTGAGGTCGGTCAGCAGGCGCATCACGTCCTCGCTGGTGTGCGTGTCCAGCGCACCGGTGGGCTCGTCCGCCAGGATCAGCGAGGGGTTGTTGACCAACGCGCGCGCGATCGCCACGCGCTGCTGCTGCCCGCCCGACAGCTCGGACGGCGTGTGGCCCAGCCGCTGGCCCAGGCCCACGCGCTCCAGCGCGGCGCGTGCGCGCGCCTGCCGCTCGGCCGACGGCACGCCGGCATAGACCATGGGCAACTCCACGTTCTCCAGCGCGCTGGTGCGGGGCAGCAGGTTGAACTGCTGGAACACGAAGCCGATGCGCCGGTTGCGCACGCTGGCCAGCGCATCGCCATCGAGCGTTTCCACGGCTTCGCCCGCCAGCCGGTATTGCCCGCCATCGGGCCGATCCAGGCAGCCCAGGATGTTCATGAGCGTGCTCTTGCCCGAGCCCGATGCACCCATGATGGCCACGAACTCGCCCGCGTCGATGTCGAGCGAGACGCCGTCGAGCGCGCGCACCGGCTCGTCGCCCATGGCGTAGGTCTTGGTCAACCCGCGCGCTTCGATCAAGGGCATGGCGTAGGCCTCAGCTCAGAACAGGCGCGGCCCGCTCGGGCGAGCCGCTGCCGGGTTCGTGTTCACGCCGGTGATCACCGTGGCACCTTCCACCACCGCTGCCGCGGCCGGCGTGTCGGGGCGCAACAGCACCTCGCTGAAGCTGCCGTCCCCCACGCCCACGCCCACGTTGTAGGCCACCGGCTTGCCATCGGCGCCCAGCAGGTACAGCCGCCCGCGCGAAACACTGTTGCGCCCGCCGGACATCGGGGCAGGCCGGGCACCGGGCGCCGCATCGGCCGGCGCACTGGCCGCCGGCTCCACGCCGGCAATACGCACACGCAGCGCGGCGTTGGGCACCTTCAGCACGTTGTCGCGCTGCTCGGTCACCACGCGCACGTTGGCCGTCATGCCGGGCAGCAGGCGGCCGTCGTTGTTCTCGAAGTTCACCACCGCCACGTAGGTGATCACGTTGGAAACATTGGTGGCGGCCTTGCGCACCTGGCGCACCGTGCCCTCGAAGCTGCGGCCCGGGAACGCGTCCACCGTGAAGCTGGCCTTCAGGCCAGCGCGGATGCGCCCGACGTCGGCCTCGTCGATGCTGGTGTCCACCTGCATGTCGGAGAGGTTGCGCGCGATCACGAACAACTCGGGCGCCTGCAGGCTGGCGGCCACGGTCTGGCCGCGCTCCACCGTGCGCTTGATGACGATGCCGTCCACCGGCGAGGTGATTCGCGTGCGCGAGAGGTCCACCTGCGCCTGCGCGAGCGCGGCGCGGCGCTGCTGCACGTTGGCGCGCGCGCTCTGGATCTGGGCCTCGCTCACGCCCAGCAGCGCCTGCACCGCCTTGAGCGACTCCTGCGCGGAGTCGAGCGCCGCGCGGGTGCGGTCGGCCTCGCTCTGCGCGATGAAGGCCTGCGCCACCAGGCTCAGGTTGCGCTCGTGCGCGCGCCGCGCCTCGGCCACTTCGGTCTGCGCGCGCGACACATTGGCGCGGCTGGACAGCGCGTTGGCCTGGGCGATCGCCACCGCGGCCTCGGCGGCGTCAAGGTCGGCCTGGGCCGAACGCACGCGGTACTCGAAGGTCTGGGGGTCGATCTCGGCGATGAGCTGGCCGGCCTTGACCTCGCTGTTGAAGTCGACGTGGATTTCCTTGATCTGGCCCGACACCTGGCTGCCCACCGAGACCTGCTGAACCGGGTTGACGGTGCCGCTGGCCGACACGCTGGCCTGCAGCGCGCCACGCTCGATGGCGGCGGTGCGGTAGGTGTCGGCGCCAGCGGCGCCGCGCTGGGCCCACCACCACCCGCCAGCGGCCAACGCCAGCACGGCGACCCCGGCGATCCAGTACTTGGTTTTCATGCGCAGATTGTAGGAATCGCCTGCGTCGCCCCGGTGGCGCTGGGGTATCGCTGCGGTAAAGGCGGCGCGGGGGCCCGCATTTCGCGCCGCGATGCAGGCGTTTCGCGCCACCCGGGCGCGGCTTCGTCGCAGGCCGCTGGTGGCGGCGAAGCCCATCGCGCACAAAGTGGTCCGGGCCAGTGGCTCGGCCTCATCTGACAACCCTTCACCCGCCACCGAAAGGAAACCCCCATGAACACCACCTTGCCTGCCCGCGACGACATCGAACGCACCGCCCGCCGACGCGTGGCCGCGCGCATGGGCTGGACCCTTCACGCCCTGGTCTTTCTCGCCGTCAACGCCGGCCTTGTGCTTCTCTCGATGCGCAGCGGACGCGACTGGGCCATCTACCCCGCGCTGGGCTGGGGGCTGGGCCTGCTCATTCACGGCGCGGCTGTGTGGGTGCGCCTGGGTGGGGGTGGCCTGTACGAGCGCTGGCTGGCGCAGGAGCGCGAGCGCCTGCAGCGCGGACGCTGAGCACTGCGCCCGGCATACTGCGCCCATGGCCGCCTTCAACCCACGCACCGTGCTGCGCCGCAGCGCTGATCGCGGTGGTGTTCAACACCGTGCTGGCGTTGGGCATCAGCGCGATCACGGGCGACCTCTTCCCGCACACCCTGCTGTACTCGCAGCTCATCGGCCTGGGCATCTGGGCCGGCATCGATGGTGGGCGCTTTGCGCTTTCGCCGACCGGCTGGCCAGGCGTGCGGCCCATGGCGGTGCTGGTGGTGGTGAGCGTGCTTGCAGGCTACGGGGCGGGCCTGGCGCTGGGCAACCTGCTGCTGGGGCGCCCGTTGCTGTCCACTGCAAACAACCTGCCCGGCGCCACTGTGGGCTTCCTGCTGATGTCGCTGGCCATCGGCACCTTCGGCGCCTATTACTTCACCAGCCGCGAAATGCTGGCCAAGGCGCGGCTGGCGCAAGAGGAAGCCCAGCGCCAGGCCAGCGAAGCGCGGTTGCGTCTGCTCGAATCGCAACTCGAGCCGCACATGCTGTTCAACACCCTGGCCAACCTGCGCGCACTCATCACGACCGACCCGCCGCGCGCGGTCGACATGCTCGACCGGCTCAACGGCTTCCTGCGCGCCACGCTGGCCGCGTCGCGCAGCGACGCGAACGGCGGCGCGCACACCCTGCGCGACGAGTTTGCGCGTCTGGCCGACTACCTGGCGCTCATGGCCGTGCGCATGGGCCCGCGCCTGCGTGTGCGGCTGCAGCTGCCCGAAGCGCTGGCCGCCTTGCCGGTGCCGCCGCTGCTGCTGCAGCCGCTGGTGGAGAACGCCATCCGCCACGGGCTGGAGCCCAGCACGCGCGGCGGCGAAGTGATCGTGCGCGCGCAACGCGCAGGCCAGATGCTGACCCTGAGCGTGAGCGACGACGGGGTGGGCAGCGAACAGGCGGGCGGCAACGGCTTCGGCCTCACCCAGGTGCGCGAGCGGCTTCGCGCACTCCACGGCGATACGGCCCGGCTCGCCTGGCACAGCCGCCCCGGCGCGGGCACCCAGGTTCACCTGCAACTGCCGATTCGCCCATGAACGCCACCGCCCTCATCGCCGAAGACGAACCGCTGCTGGCGCAAGCACTGCAGGCCGGGCTGGCGCACGCGTGGCCCGCGCTGCGCGTGCTGGCCTGCGCCGGCGATGGTGAAACCGCCGTGCAGCAGGCGCTCGCCTTGCGGCCGCAGGTGCTTTTCTTCGACATCCGCATGCCCGGCCTGGGCGGCCTGGAGGCCGCCGCTGCGCTGGCCGACGACTGGCCGGGCGACGTGCCCTTGCCGGTGCTGGTGTTCGTGACCGCCCACGACGAGTTCGCGGTGCGGGCGTTCGAGGCGCAAGCGCTGGACTACCTGCTCAAGCCCGTGCAGGCCGAGCGGCTGCAGCGCACCGTGACGCGGGTGCAAGAGACGCTGCGCGCACGCGCCAGCGCCAGCGCCAGCGCCGCCCCTGCGCTCACCGCACCCAGCACCGCACCCATCACCACACCCGACGACTGGGCGGCCCTGCGCACGCTGCTGGCCACCGGCACGGGCCCGGCGCCAGCGCGGCTGCGCCACCTGATGGCCGGCGTGGGCAACAGCGTGGTGCGCGTGGCCATCGACGAAGTGCTGGCCTTCGAGGCAGCCGACAAGTACGTGCGTGTGCTCACCGGCGAGCGCGAGTGCCTCATCCGCACGCCGCTCAAGGAGCTGTTGCCCCAGCTCGATCCGGAGGTGTTCTGGCAGATCCACCGCGGCACGGTGGTGCGGGTGGATGCCATCGATCGCGTGACCCGCGACGAGACCGGCAAGTGGCGACTCACCCTGCGCGGCCTGCGCGAGACGTTCACCGTGAGCCGGCTCTACGCCGACCGCTTCCGCGCGATGTGAAACGGTCGTGCGTTACGTGGCCGGTCAGTCACGCCAGCCGCGGTGACCGCGGTGATGCCCGTGGCCGTGCTTGCGGTGGCCATGCCCTTTCCAGTGCGAATGGCCGGGGTGCCGATAGACCGGGTAGCCGTAGCTGTGCACCACCACCGGCCGCGGGTGAACCACGACGGGGCGCGGATAGACCACCACCGGGCGCGGCTCGTAATAGACCGGATAGCCGTAGGAGGGATAGCCGTAGACCACGGCCGGCGCGTTGGACACACCCACGCTCACGCCGGGCGAGTTGATGCCGATCGACCAGTGGATGTTGTCGCGCGCTTGCGCGGTGCCCGACAGCGCCCAGGCGCCAGCGGCGAGCGCCAGAACGGCCAGGCCCCGGGCCCAGGTGCGAGCGGGGTGACGGGCGACGTCAAGGGACGGGGTGTTCATCGTGGTGACTCCGTTGTGCGGCAGAACGCCGTTCACCGATTGCACAAGAATGCGCTCTGCGCCGATCTGCACGCTCGGTCAAACCTGTTGCAATACGTAAACGCCATGAACACCCCCCTGCCCGCCGCCGCCCGTGACCTGCTCGATCTGTGGCTGGGCGACGGCCTCGAGCGCGACTGGCCCAGCACCCCGCGCAACGACCTGTGGTTCAACGCCACCCCCGAGCAGGACGCCGAGCTGCGCAATCGCTTCGGCCCCGAGGTGCAGGCGGCGCTGGCCGGCCTGCGCGACGACTGGGCCGCCACACCCACCGGCCGGCTGGCGCTGGCGCTGCTGCTGGACCAGTTGCCCCGCAACCTGTTTCGCCGCCAGGCCGCCGCATTTGCCGGCGACGCCCGCGCCCAGGCCCAGGTGCTGGCCGCCCTGGCCGCAGGGGAGGATGCGGCCCTGCCCACCATCGGCCGCGTGTTCCTGTACCTGCCGCTCACGCACGCCGAGTCGCTGCCGCTGCAGGACGAGTGCGTGCGCCGCTTCGAGCGGCTGCGTGCAAACGCTGCGCCCGAGCGTCACGCCGACCTGGACAACAACCTGCGCTACGCGCGGCTGCACCGCGACATCGTGGCCCGCTTCGGGCGCTTCCCGCACCGCAATGCCGCGCTCGGGCGGGAGAGCACGGCCGAGGAGATCGAATTCCTCAAGGACGGACCGCGCTTCGGGCAGTGACGCCATCCAGGCGTCACACACCTTTCACGCCGGCGTCATGGGGCCGGCTTAGAACCTTGTGCTGCATTTCAACCACCACAAGGACACCCGATGAGACTCCGCCTTCGTGGGCAGCGCACCGCCGCGCTCGCCGCCACGCTGTTCGCCTCCGCCACCCTGGTCGCCTGTGGCGGCGGTGGCAGCGAGCCCGCCGCAGCGCCCACCCCCGGGCAGCCCCTGAGCGTACAACTGGAAAAAATCGGCGGCTACGCCAGCGGCCAGTTCGGTGTTTCGGCGGCCGAGATCCCGGCCTACGACAGCGGCACGCAGCGACTGTTCATGGTCAACGCCCAGGCCGGCAAGGTCGACGTGCTCGACCTGCGGGTCCCCGCCAGTCCGCTGAAGGTCGGCGAGATCGACGCCGCCACCGCGCTCGGCCTGCCCGGCGCGGAAATCAACAGCGTGGCGGTGCATGACGGCCTGGTGGCCGTGGCCGTGCAGGCCGCGCTCAAGACCGACCCGGGCCGCGTCGCGCTGTTCCGTGCCGCCGATCTGACGCTGCTCGGCTCGGCCACCGTGGGTGCCCTGCCCGACATGATCACCTTCACGCCCGACGGCCGCACCGTGCTGCTGGCCAACGAGGGCGAGCCCAGCGACGACTACCAGACCGACCCCGAAGGCAGCATCGCCATCGTGGACGTGAGCACGCCGGCCGCGCCGGTGGTGCGCACGGCGGGCTTCGGCGCCTTCAACGCCCAGCGGGCCGCGCTGCTGGCCGCGGGCGTGCGTCTGTACGGCCCGGGCGCCAGCGTGGCGCAGGACATCGAGCCCGAGTACATCGCCGTCTCGGCCGACGGCACCACCGCCTGGGCCACGCTGCAGGAGAACAACGCGCTGGCAAAAATCGACATCGCCAGCGCCACGGTGACCGACATCCTGCCGCTGGGCACCAAGGACCACGGCGCCGCGGGCAACGGGCTCGACGCCTCCGACACCGACGGCGGCAACATCAACATCCGCAACTGGGCCGGCGTGCACGGCCTGTACCTGCCCGATGCGATGAGCGCCTTCACCGCGGGCGGCCAGACTTACCTCGTCACCGCCAACGAGGGCGACGCGCGCGCCTGGGGTGAAGACAACCCCGCCTACTGGGCCGGCGACGCTAGCCAGGGCTTCGTCGAGGAGTTCCGCGTCAAGCACCTCGTCAACCGCAACGGCTGGGCCGGCCGCGCAGGCGACGACCTGCCGCCGCAGCTCGATGCCCTGGCCGCCGGTGGCCTGCTTGACCCGGCCACCTTCGGCTACTGTGGCGCCATCGCAGGCAATCCCGGTGCCTGCCGCAACGACGAGAACCTGGGCCGCCTCAACATCACCTGGACGATGGGCTACCGCACCAACCCCGACGGCTCACCCATGATGTTCGACGCCACGGGCGCGGCCAACCCCGCAGGCGACCGGCTGATGTACGACCGCCTCTACAGCTACGGCGCCCGCTCCTTCAGCATCTGGAACGCCGATGGCCAGCGCGTGTGGGACTCGGGAGCCGAGTTCGAGACCTTCCTTGCCAGCGCCGATTGCAGGCTGGGCAGTGCGCGCAACATCCCCTGTTCCGATTTCTTCAACAGCGGCCACGACGAAGGCAGCGCGAAGGACAGCCGCAGCGACGCCAAGGGCCCTGAGCCCGAAGGCATCGCCGTCGGCCAGGTGAATGGCCGCACGCTCGCCTTCATCGGCCTGGAACGCATGGGCGGCATCCTGGTGTACGACATCACCGACCCCACCGCGCCCAGGCGCCTCGACTACCTCAACAGCCGCGAGGACTGGACCACTGCCGACCCCGGCACCGTGCTGGCCACCGCCGGTGACCTGGGCCCCGAGGGCCTGGTGTTCATCCCGGCCAACCGCTCGCCCGATGGCACGCCGCTGCTGGTGGTGGGCAATGAAGTGAGCGGCACCACCGCGGTGTACCGCGTCAACGCCACCGGCGGGCGGCCCTGATCGGGGGGGGGCCGCCTGCCTGCGACGGCGCGCGCGTCGGGGCGCGTCGGGGCGCGCCCCCTCAGCGTGGCTCGGCCAGCGGCTTCAGCGGCGCTGGCAGCCAGCCCACCAGCGCCGCGTGGATGCGCGCCTCGCGGCGCTGCCACCAGATGCCCAGCGCCACGATGCCCAGGCCCAGCAGCGTGAGCACGAAGGGAAACAGCAGGCTGTCGGCAAACACCTTGTGGCTGAGGTAGCCCAGATAGCCAGCCACGCCAAGGGCACCGAACACGGTGAACACGCGCCGCGAGATCGCCGCACCCAGGAACACCATCACCACGTTGATGGCCGCGTAACCGGCCTTGGCCAGTTCGCTGTCGCTCTCGCGCAGGCTCAGGCCGCCCCAGAACATGATCACGCCGAACAGGTAGAGCCAGAACGCAAAGTCCTGCCGGTCGCGCGGATCGCGTGCGAGGCGGGTGCGCAGATCCACCCACACCGCCATGGCGACGGTGGCGATGCCGAACAGCAGCGAAGTGTCGCGCGTGAACTGCCAGTCAAAACCTTCCTTCTGCATCAGCATGTGGGTCAGGTCCATCCACAGGTACCAGATCGTCACGGCCACCGGCATCACCATGAACGGCAAGCGCAGCCACCACAGCATGACCACCGCTGCGGCCAGCGTGGCCAGCTCCAGCCAGAGCCAGCGCCAGTCGATGAAGCGGTGGAAGTCGCGGTAGTTGTCGTGCGCGCCATCGGGCCACAGGCCCAGCGCGCTCTGCAGCGCCCAGGTGGCCAGCGGCACCAGGCACACCGCCACGGTGGCCAGGATGCCGGCGGGAATGTGCAGGCCGCGGCGCAACAGGTTCCTGGCCACCGCGATGGCCCCCACACCGTAGCCCACGGCCAGGAGCAACACGCCCCAGGCGCCAAACAACTCCCAGCCCAGCGTCATGAACAGCGTCATGGCGCCGATGGCGAGCATGCCGCCGAAGTAATAGAGCACGTGCGTGAAACTGAAGCGCGGTGCGGCAACGGCGCCGGCACTGCCGGCGTTGCCGGCCCATCGAGCCCACAAGCGCTCGGCCTGCTCGGCCGTGATGTCGCCGGCACGCGCTGCTGCCTGCAGTTGAGTCCAGTCGAGCTGGATGCGGCGTGCGGTGTCGGGTGCGGAGCCCGGCGTCAAGGCGGCCGGCGTGGTGGCGTCGTTCATGTGGTGTTCCTCCGGGGGCGCACGATAGCGCATGGCCAGCGCGCGCGGCCGCTCCGGTATCGGGCAGCGCAGGCTGTGCAGAGCATCCCTAGAATCCCGGGATGACTTCCCCCACCCCACCCGCCGCCGAGGGCGACGCCAAGGCCAGCAACTTCCTGCGCCAGATCATCGAGGCCGACCTGGCCAAAGGCACCTACGCCAGCCGCCGTTGGGCCGGCAGCCCGGGCGATGCCACCCACCAGGCCAGCGGCCAGCCCGACCCGGCAAAGATCCGCACCCGCTTTCCGCCCGAGCCGAACGGCTACCTGCACGTGGGCCACGCCAAGAGCATCTGCCTGAACTTCGGCCTGGCGCGCGACTACGGCGGCATCTGCCACCTGCGCTTCGACGACACCAACCCCGAGAAGGAAGACACCGAGTACGTCAACAGCATCATCGACGCGGTGCAATGGCTCGGCTTCTCGTGGGACGCGGGCGGCGTGAAGCACCTCTACCAGGCCAGCGACTACTTCGACTTCATGTACCGCGCGGCCGAAGCGCTCATCGAGCGCGGCCATGCCTATGTGGACGAACAAACCGCCGAAGAGATGCGCGCCAACCGCGGCGACTTCACCACGCCCGGCAAAGACAGCCCATTCCGCGCCCGCACGCCCGCCGAGAACCTGGCGCGCTTTCGCGAGATGCGCGATGGAAAGCTGGCCGACGGCGCCGCCGTGCTGCGCGCGAAGATCGACATGGCCTCGCCCAACATCAACCTGCGCGACCCGGCCATTTACCGCATCCGCCGCGCCACGCACCACAACACGGGCGACAAGTGGTGCATCTACCCCATGTACACCTACGCGCACCCCATCGAGGACGCGCTGGAGCAGATCACCCATAGCTTCTGCACGCTGGAGTTCGAAGACCAGCGCCCGTTCTACGACTGGCTGCTGGAGCGCCTGAGCGAAGCCGGCCTGCTGGCCAGCCCGCCACCGCGGCAGTATGAATTTGCGCGCCTGAACCTCACCTACGTGATCACCAGCAAGCGCAAGCTCGCGCAGCTGGTGAACGAGGGCAAGGTCAGTGGCTGGGACGACCCGCGCATGCCCACCATCGTGGGCCTGCGCCGGCGCGGCTACACGCCCGGGAGCATCCAGCTGTTCGCCGAACGCATCGGCGTCACCAAGAGCGACAGCTGGATCGACTACAGCGTGCTCGAAGGCTGTCTGCGCGAAGACCTTGAAAACAAGGCCCACCGCGCCATGGCCGTGCTGGACCCGGTGAAGCTGGTGATGACCAACTGGGCCGAGGTGTTCGGCAGCGATGCCCACAACGAAGACTGCACGCTGCCCGCCCTGCCCCACAGCGCCATCGCCGAAGGGCAAACGCCGCCACCGGACCGCGTGTTCAAGATCGGCAAGGAAGTCTGGATCGAACGCGAAGACTTCGAGGAAGTGCCGCCCAAGGGCTACAAGCGGCTCTTCCCGGGCAACGTGGTGCGGCTGAAAGGCGGCTACGTCATCGAATGCACCGGCTGCGCGAAGGACGCGAACGGCCAAGTGACCGAGGTGCACGCCAAGGTCATTGCCGGCACCAAGAGCGGCACCCCCGGCGCCGACAGCGTGAAAGCCAAGGCCGCCATCACCTGGGTGGCCGTGGCCGACGGCGTGAGCGCCGAAGTGCGCCTGTACGACCGCCTGTTCAGCGACCCCCACCCCGACGCCGGCGGCAAGGACTTCCTCGCCGCCCTCAACCCCACCAGCCTGACCGTGGTGCAGGCCTGGGTGGAGCCTTCACTGGCCACCGCAAAGCCGGACGACAAGTTCCAGTTCGAACGCCACGGCTACTTCGTCGCCGACCGCGTGGACCACGCGGCCGGTGGCAAGGCGGTGTTCAACCGGGTAACGGGGTTGAAGGATTCCTGGGGGAAGTGACCGGGCGTTGGCAAGTGCCGATCACGACCTGCCGGTGGCTCGCCAGGGCCGCCGGCATTTCTTTTGAGGGCGGCGCTGGCGCAGCCTGCGAACCTACAGGTGGAAATCGCCCGCCGCTTCCGGCTGGTAAAGCACTTTCTCGATCCGGATGCGGCAGGTCCGGTCCGGCATCCGCCAGTTGAAGGCATCGCCCGCCTTGTAGCCCAGGATCGCGGTGCCGATGCCGGAACACACCGACAGCTTTCCGGCACTGTCGTCCGCTTCTTCGGGGTACACCAGCGCAACTTCCCGTTCCTCGTCATCCACCTGAAGCAAGGCCCGGGTATTCATCGTGACGACATCGTCCGCCACCTGCCGTGGATCGACGACGATGGCCCGCTCGATCTCGTGCTCCAGCTCGAACACATCCGGGCCGCGTTCAAACGCCAACAGGCTCCTGAGCCGGGCCCTGTCGTTCTCGGTGATGTGGATGCTGGAGGTGTGGGCCGCCGGACGCTCGCGCAACAGCTGCAGATAGCGCTCCGAGCTCATGACAAGCGACTTCATCGTGGGCGTTTCGTCATGGAGCGAGAAGCCGTTGTGAAGAAAGGCCTTCAGCGATCGGGCGTTGTCCGGGTGGATCTTGGCGATGAGCTTCTCCGCCCGCATGTCGAAGAAGGCGAGCTTCATGCCTTCGCGGATGGCGCTGCCGCCGAGCTTTCGGCCCCAGTTATCGCGGTTGCCGATCACCAGGACCATCTCGCAGTCCGAGCCTGTCTTGACGAGTCGCACAAAACCGACCGGCACGTCATGCTGGTCATAGGCCATGAAGAAGCGGCCACCCTGGTTGAACAGATGGGTCAGGACGGGCAACTGGACACGGCCGATCACCTGCTCGATGAAACGGGAGACATGGCGCGAATCACTCAGGTAGCGCGTGACTTCCTCGTCCTCCAACCAGTCCATGAGCGTCAGCGCGTTGGCCCGGGTGATCTCGGGGCACAGGGAAATGAAAGGCTTGTTCATCTTCACCACCTTTGGTTTCAAGAATGAAAGCCTTCCATGGGCGCGGCCATGACGGTTCTTTCGAGTAACCACACATTCTAAAGCGGTGAGCGAAATCGGGCGATCCAGGTCCTGCAGAGACCGTGCAACGCATGCTGCAAGCAAAGGCAACAACTGCATTTGCCCGTCCGACAGGATCTCGGCTCAACGAGGGCGTTCGGACGGGCTCGACAAGCACAATCTCACAATGCCCCGCCCGCACCACCACGTCTACGTCATCGAGCTGCACCCCGACGTGCTGCACGAGCGCAAGTTCCGCGACTGCAACCCGGGCTACGTCGACGGCAAGCCTTGCGTGTACGTGGGCATGACGGGGCTGGACCCGGATCTGCGCTTCGACCGTCACAAGGCCGGCATCCAGTCCAACGCCTACGTCTTCAAATACGGCCTGCGGCTGCTGCCCGACCTGTACGAGGGCTTCAACCCGATGCGCTACAAGGACGCGGTGGACAAGGAGATCGCGGTCGCGATCGACCTGCGTTCGGCGGGGTTCGGGGTGTGGCAGGCGTGACTTGAATTCCCAAAACGGGTATCATCGAACCCGTTTTGGGAATTTAGACCATGAACATCGCCGATGCCCTGTTCCCCAAAGTGCGCCAGCGCGTGCTGGCGGTGCTGTTCGGTACACCCGATCGCAGCTTCTTTGCCAACGAGGTGATTGCACTGGCCCGATCGGGGACGGGCGCGGTGCAGCGTGAACTGGCCGATCTCACATCGGCTGGCCTGCTCACGGTGCGCCCGGTGGGGAACCAGAAGCACTACCAGGCCAATGCCGCATCGCCCGTGTTTGCGGAGTTGCGTGCACTGGTGCTCAAAACGGTGGGCCTGGCGGACGTGATTCGCAGAGCACTTGACGCACTGGCAGGGCAGATCGATCTGGCCTTCATTCATGGATCGATTGCTCGCCAGCAAGACACCGCGGGCAGCGACGTGGACCTGATCGTCGTGAGCCCGAGCCTGGGCTACGGCGAGTTGATGGGCGCGCTGGACACGGCGAGTCAGACGTTGGGGCGGCCGATCCATCCCGTCGTGTACTCCCCGGGGGAATGGCAGCAACGCCTCACGCAGGATCACGCCTTTGTCACACGCGTGATGCAACAGCCCCGGATCTGGCTGTACGGCGAAGAGGCACCAGTACATGAACGCTCACCTGCAGAACCTGAGCGGGCCAGGCAAGCCGCTCAAGAATGAAGCCCCGGACGCAGCCGAACTGGCCGGGCTGATGCGAACCGGACTCGCAAGGCTGGCCGACGCGGGCAACGGTTCACTCGCGCTCGAAAGCCGCTTCGACCTGGCCTACAACGCAGCCCACGCGCTATGCCTGGTGGCCTTGCGCCGCCAGGGCTATCGCCCCAGCCAGCGCTACATCGTGTTCCAGGCGCTGCCCCACACCCTGGGGTTGGGGCCAGAGGTTTGGCGCGTGCTCGATCTGTGCCATGGCCGACGAAACACCGGCGAGTACGAAGGGCTGCTCGACGTGAATGAGCGGCTCGTGAGCGATCTGTGGGCTGCCACGCAGCGAGTCGCCGCCGCATTGAACGTCGATTCGCTCTGATGCCTCTCGCTCAGTGCGTGCTGCCCGCTCCCGACGCCACATCCTCCGCCATCTCCAGCGCACACCGCACCGCCACCCGCAGCCCGCGCACGATGTCGTCGAGCGCCATGTGCGGCGTGCCCTGCTCGGGCAGCCAGGGCACATGGATGAAGCCGCCGCGGGTGTGGCGCAGCGCAGGCTGCGTGGCCAGGGTGTGCATGAGGCCGTAGAACACGTGGTTGCAGACGAAGGTGCCGGCGGTCTGCGACACCTCGGCCGCAATGCCTTCGGCCTGCACCGCTGCCCGCATGGCCTTGATGGGCAGGCTGCTGAAACAGGCGGCGGGCGCACCCGCGATCACGGGGGTGTCGATGGGCCGCGCGCCCGCGTTGTCGGCAATGGGCGCGTCGTTCACGTTGATGGCCACACGCTCGATGGAGATCGCACTGCGCCCACCGGCCTGGCCGACGCAGATGGCGAGCGCGGGCTGGTGGGTGTGCAGCAGCGCATCGAGCACGCGCAGCGATTCGCCGAACACCGTGGGCAGTTGCGCGGCGACGATGCGGTGGCCGTGCACCGTGCGGCCGTGCAGCGCTTGCACGGCCAGCCAGCTCGGGTTGAGCGCCGATCCACCGAAAGGGTCGAAGCCGGCGAGCAGCACCTTGCGCGGCGCGGGTTTGGTGGTTGGGCGTGAGCTGGGCATCGCCACAATCTACCGCAGGCGCAGGGCCCACCCGGCGGCCAGCACTCAGCGCCGTGCGACGCGCGCGCGCAGATCGACCAGCTTGGTGCGCAAGCGCTGGTGGTTGTCGGCGCCGGTGCGCAGCAGCATCTTCTGCCCGGCCGACAGCGATTCGAGCGCGGGGTCGGCAAATTCGTAGCGCACCCATGGGCGGGTGGACGGCACGGGGCCCTTGACCTCCACCAGCTTCAACGCCAGCGGGCCGGGCTGCACGGGCGTGGCGATCAGGTGGTCCAGCACCTGCACCAGGCGGTCGTTGAAGTAGCGGCCGGGGAAACCCAGCTCCTCGTACGCTTGCTGGAACAGCGGGTAGAGGCGCCGGTACAGCGCCACGGCCTGTGCGCTGTCGATCGCGTCGACGAAGCGCACGAAGGGCGTGTAGCGCGCGGCGTTGTCGGCGTGGATGGTTTCGCTGGTGCCGTCCGCGCCCTTGAGGGTGGCAAAGCGCCCCTGCGTGGGTTTGACGGGCCACACCATCACCGGCGCCAGTTCACGCGGCAGGTTGTCCACCGTGGCCACGGCGCGCCGCACAAAGCCCTCGGTCAGCAGCCAGCTCAGCACCTGATCGCGCCCGAGCAGGCCGCTCAAGGCATCGCGCACGTAGGCATCGGCGTCGGCGAGTGCGGGCATGGGCTGCACTTCGGCGCCGGCCTCGGCCACTGGCTCCACCGGATGCTGGATGGCGGGCTCGGCCGGTGCGGCGGGCAGTGGCGTGGCCGGCAGCGCGGCGCTGGGCACGGGCGCGCTGGCGGGCGCCGCCTCGGGCGTGGGTTTGAAGTGGTTCCAGGCCAGGTAGCCGCCCACGCCCAGCACGAGCAACACGATGAGGGCTTCGGGCAGGCGGGAGGGCTTTTCGGATGTCATGAGCTTGGCGACGAATGCAATGAACGCGAACGATCAGGACCATGCTAGACCAACGCAGCGCACACCTCCTCGAATGACGCATTTTGTTTCGTCCGTGGCCTGCGCTGCGGATGGCATTGCCCTCGTCCGCCCTGGGTGGTTGTCGCGCGACACCCGGTCACGGTTGCGCGCATCGGCTCCAATGCAGGCATTGCCTCACTGGAGATTCACACATGAGCTGGTTGCTGTTGTTCGTTGCCGGGCTGCTGGAAGTCGCCTGGGCCATCGGCCTGAAGTACACCGACGGCTTTACGCGCTTGTGGCCGTCGGTGGGCACGGGCGCCGCCATGGTGGCCAGCGTGGTGCTGCTGGGCCTGGCCATGCGCACCTTGCCGGTGGGCACCGCCTACGCGGTGTGGACGGGCATCGGCGCCGTGGGCACCGTGATTCTCGGCATCGTGCTGTTCGCGGAACCCGCCACTGCGGCGCGGCTGGGCTGCGTGGCGCTGATCATTGCCGGTATTGCGGGACTGAAGCTCACGTCGGGATCATGAGAGAGACGTACGCGCCACATCGGTAAACCGCTGAAGCACAAGACCGGCGCGGCTGCTTTGAGAAACGATGCCGGGCATCGCGTTGGAAAAATCCGGATGTGCGAGGATTTCCTGGAATCGACTGACGACGAACTGCCCCACATCAACGGGCGCCGCCGCCAACTCGCCCAGCAACTCTTCGCGCCCTTCCACCACGGTGATGATGTCTTCCAGATCGTGGCTCAGGTACACGTCCCGGTTGCCACGGTCCTGAAAGGCTTCGAGTTTGGTGGCCACAAAATAGGGAGCAGACAGGTGTCGTAACCGCAGGCCACTGGGCAGAGTTGTCCACTGCGCGGCTGCAAAGCCCGGCCGGTACCAATGGTTGGCGAAACCCAGCACCTTTTCGTCCACGGGCACCAGATCCAGCTGCATGCTGCGCCAGAACCAGCGAAACGGCGGCGTGTTGTCGGCCATGGGTTGCTTGAAGCCCCGGGCCTGTAGTTGCTCCGCCAACGCGTGGTAGCCCACCAGCGAAGCCACCTCCACGATGGCATCCACGTCCTCTGTGGGACGGGTGTCGATCGCCAGCGGCTGCGTAACCAGCAGGCCTGTGGCACAGCCGCCCACGAACACCACCTGATCACACAGCGGCCCCATGGCATGCGCCATCCCCGAGAGCAGCTCGATGTTGCGGTCAGTCATGCAAGGGCCCCTCCGCCGACCGAGGCGCTTCTGGATGGATCAACCTGGGCAGGCGCTTGAGCGCCATGCCGCGCTCGCGGGCGCGGCCCACGCGCAAGGCGTCAAACAAGGCGAGCAACTCGTAGAGCCTGGCGTCCTGCATGGCTGCAAAGGGCACGGCGGGGTGCAAGGGTTCCAGCCCCTGCCCACGCACTGTGCCTTGCGGGTGCGGCCACACCCAGTCGTCCCCACCGGGGGCGAACACGCCCGCAAAAGCCGGCGCGCTGTGGCTGGTGGGCACACCCACGGCCACGGGCAATGGGTTGGCTGCAAAGACGTACTTGGCGCCATGCACCGCAAACTCCGCCAGGTTACGGCCGTTCACCCGCGCGGGGTTGTCGGCACTGCCCGCGGCCTCGGCCACTGCGCGGCGGGCCCTGGCACGCACGCGGTACACGGGGGTTGCCTCCTGCACGCCTGGGGCTGCCTCGGGCGGCGGTGCCAGCAACGCCACGTCCACCAGCAGGCCAGCCTGGATGCCGCGCTTCACCGCGCCGTGCGCTTCCGACGCACTCATCCCGAGCTCCTGGGCCAGCCGCGCGTACGTCCAGCGCTGGTGACCCCAGGCGACGAGCTTGAGGGCGACGAGGAAGTCCTGTGGTTTGAAACTCATACATTCCTTATTCGCGATTCTCGAATACAGAATCTATCAGCGATGCCTCGTTCACGCAAGATGGTGTTGTTGTCCGTCACGGATGCAGCACGCAACCGCCCACCGCGTGGACGAGTCTGACACCGCCGCCGGCCCCTGTTTGCTGCAGTTGCTACAGAATCATTCCAGACGGCAGCGTGACGCTGACTTTGAGTCCCGGCCGCGCGTTGCGGATGTCGCAGCGGCCGCCGTGGGCTTGTGCCACCAGGCGGCACAGGTACAGGCCCAGGCCCACGCCGCCGGCGTCGCGGGTGCGGGCGCTGTCGGGGCGGTAGAAGGGTTGGCCGAGTTGTTCGATGCGCTCATCGGGCACACCGGGGCCGTGGTCGCGCACCACGAAGCGCAGTTCACCGGCGCCGTGCTCCACGCGCAGTTCGGGCGGCTGCGCTGCGCTGGCGCCGTGGCGCAGGGCGTTGTCGAGCAGGTTGCGCAGCAGCAGGCGCAGGCGCACGCGGTCGAGCTGCGCGGTGGGCAGGTCGTCGTCGATGTGCAGCGCGATGCGGCGCGCCTCGGGCCGCGCTTGCGCAAGTTCGTCGATGGCCTCGCGCGCAAGCGTGGCGGGGTCGGTGGCTTCGCGGTGCAGCGCCGCGTGGCGGCCGGCCAGGCGCTCGCTCTCCAGCAGGTCGCTGATGAGGCGCGCCATCTCGCCGAGGTCGCGCAACAAGGCCTCGCGCTGCGGGTTCACCTCGGGTGATTCGGGCAGCAATTCGGTGTTGAGCCGCGCTCGCGTGAGCGGGCTGCGCAGCTCGTGACTGATGGCCAGCAGCAGCGCACGTTGTGCCTGCAGCATCTGTTCGATGTCGCGGCCCATGGTGTTGACGGTCGTGGCGAGCTCGCCGAGTTCGTCATGTTCGCGCCGCGCCGGCACGGCGATGGGCTGCGAGAAATCGCCTGCGCCAAAACGCACCGCTCCGGCGCGGATGGCGTCCAGCGGGCGCAGCAGGCGGCGCACGTACCAGAAGGCCAGTGTGGTGACGAGCAACAGCGCAGCCAGCGCGAACAGGAACAGACGCGGGCGGCGTTCGATAGCGGCCTCGTTGAGGCCGAACTCGATCAGGTGGCCGTCGGCGGTGCGGCGCTGCACGACCTCGCGCCAGACCTCATCGTCGCCCCAGTCGCCACCATCCCGACCGGCCGGGTCCGGGCGCCAGCGGGGTCGCGGCAGCTCGGGGTGCGATCGCCACTGCACTTCGGGGCCGCTGATGTCGATGGTGACGATGGGCAGGCGCTGCGCGAGCGCCTGCGCCTGCGCGAGGTCGGGCCGGCCTTGCGGCGCCACGTCGTGGGCCAGGCGGCTCACGTAGTCAATCAGCAGCGGGCGGCCGGCTTCCTTCCAGCCCAGGGTGAAGGCCTTTTGCGCGCCGCCGATGAAGATGAAGGCGACCAGGAACGCCAGCAGCAGGAACACGCCGAGCAGGCGCAGCTTGATGGAGTGGCGCCAGCGGCGCGGGCTGGCGTTCATGACCGCGCCGTGCGCCTCAGCGCGAGCGAATAGCCCGCGTTGCGCAGCGTCTTGATGCAGTCCAGCGGTTCGAGCTTTCTGCGCAGGCGGCTGACCACAATGTCAACCGCGCGCGTGAGCAACTCGGCCTCGTGCCCGCGCAGGTGGTTGAGGATGTCGTCGCGGCTGAGCACGCGGCCCGCTTCGCGCGCCAGCAGGTGCAGCAGCTCGAACTCGGTGCCGGTGAGCTCCACCACCTCGCCCTGGCGACGCACCTCGCGCCGTGCCGGGTCGATGCTCAAGCCTTCGAACACCAGCACCCCCGGGTCGGGCGCGGGCGTGGCCACCCGACGCCGCAGCACGGTCTGCACCCGCGCCACCAGCTCGCGCGGCTCGAAGGGCTTGGGCAGGTAGTCGTCGGCGCCGAGTTCAAGGCCGACCACGCGGTCCATCACGTCGCCGCGCGCGGTCAGCATCACGATCGGCAGGTCGCTGTCCTTGCGGATGGTGCGGCACAGCTCGAAGCCGTCCATTTCGGGCAGCATCACGTCCAGGATGGCCGCATCGAATCCGCCGCGGCGCAGCAGCCCCAGGCCTTCGCTGGGCTTGAGTGCCTGCACCAGCGCGAGGTCGAAGCGCTGGAAGTAGCTTGCCAGCGGCGGGCCGAGCTGCGCGTCGTCGTCGATCAGCAGGATGCGGGGCATGCGCGCATTCTCACACCGCGTTGGCGCCGACCGGGCCGGTGGCCGCGCCTGAGGCTCAACCGCGACGCCACCCGCCGCGGGGCTTGTCGAGGAACTCGCGCACCTCGGCCTGCTGGGTGGGGTTGAGGCTGTCGTAGAAGTCGGCCAGCGCGGTGATGACTTCGGGCGTTGCCATCTGCAGCACGCGCGTCTTCTCGTCGAGCAGGCTCAGCGCGCGGGCGCGGTCGAACTTCTCGCCCGCCACCAGGGCACGCATGGCCTCGCGCGGGTGGCCGTCCTGGCCGATCAGGGCGGCGCGCTGGGCGATCAGCTTGTCGGCCAGCACTTCGAATTTCTGGCGTTGTTCGGTGTTCAGGTCGAGCCTGCTGCTCACGCGGTCAACCGCCTTGCCGCGCCACTCGGCCACCCGCTCGGGTGAGGCCGGGCCGTGGTGGGCGCGGTGGCCGCAAGCGGCCAGGCCCCCGGCCAGCACGGTGACGCTGGCGAGGCCAATGAGGGTGCGTTGGATCCAGGGTTTCATGACGGGTCCTTCCGATACGGTGTTGAACATGGCCGCATGGTGCGCGGCAGGCCCCGACACGGGGTCTCGGCGCGGTATCGCTTCTTGTCGATTTGTTTCGGCGCAGAATGCGCCCACCCCAAGCCTGCCGGAGGTCAGCCATGCATCGCGTCACCGCCCTGCTCTGCCTGGTGCTTCTGGCACCCGTCGCACAAGCCACCGGCCCCACCACACCGCCGTCGGACGGCCTGCCCGCCGACTGCGACAAGCCCGAGACGCAGCGCCAGCTCACCGCCTGCGCCTATCGCGATTTCGAGGTCGCTCAGGCCGGCTACGCCGCCACCTTCCGCGACCTGTCGGCCGTGCTTGACAGCGCGCAGCGCACGCTGCTGCGCAACGCGCAAACCGCGTGGCTGGCCTACCGCACCGCCGCCTGCGACTTCGAAGCCAGCGGCGTTCGCGGTGGCAGCGCCGAACCCATGGTGCGGCAGCAGTGCCAGGCCCGCCTCACGCGCGAGCGCACGGCCGAGCTGCGCCGGCACATGAGTTGCCCGGAGGGCGATGTGAGCTGCGTGCGACCGCGCGCCCGCTGACAGCGCACCCCGGTGCCGTCAGCCCGTCGCCGTCAGCCCGCGAACACCTCGGTGTCCACCTCGCGGTTGCTCTGCTCGTTGTAGCGGTCGCCACTCACGGTCTGCGGGTTGATGAGCGCCTCCAGGCGCTGCATCACGTCAGCGCCGAGCACCACGCCATCGGCGCCCAGGTTCTCGTGCAGGTGGTCCACATTGGCCGTGCCCGGGATGGGCAGGATGTGCGGTGCCTTGTGCAGCAGCCAGGCAATGGCCAGTTGCGCCGGTGTGCAGCCCACCTCGGCCGCGATGGCCCGGTAGGCGGGCAGCCAGCGGCGGTTGGCACCCAGGTGCTCGGGTGCGAAGCGCGGCATGGAACGGCGGATGTCCTTGGCATCGAGCGCGACCGCATCGATCTCCGCGGCCAGAAACCCCCGCGCCACCGGGCTGAAGGCCACGAAGGCGGCGCCGATCTCGCGGCAGGCGTCGAGCACCGCGATCTCGGGGTTGCGCGTCCACAGCGAGTACTCGGTCTGCAGCGCGGCGATGGGGTGTTCGGCGTGCGCGCGGCGCAAGGTGGCGGCCGACACCTCGGACAGCCCCACCGCGCGGATCTTGCCGGCACGCACCAGGTCGCCCAGCGCACCCACGCTTTCCTCGATCGGGACCTGCTTGTCCCATCGGTGCAGGTAGTACAGGTCAATGACGTCGGTGCGCAGGCGCTGCAGCGCGGCCTCGCAGGTGGCGCGCAAGGTGACCGGACGGCCGTCGATCACGCGCACCAGCTGCCCATCGCCCTTCACGTCCACGCCCTGCATGCCGCACTTGCTGGCCAGCGTGAAGCGGCTGCGGTGCTTCGAGAGCACCTTGCCGATGACGGTCTCGCTGGCGCCGAACCCGTAGAGCGCGGCGGTGTCGAAGTGCGTCACACCGGCGTCCAGCGCGGCCAGCAACAAGCGTTCGGCCTGCGCCTCGGGCACGGGCGGGCCGTAGGCGTGGCAGATGTTCATGCAGCCCAGGCCGATGGCGCTGACGGTGAAGGGGCCGAGTGGTCGTTGTTGCATCTGCGTGTTCCTCGTTGCAGCGCAAAAGGGGTCAGAGCACATCGCCGACGGCGGCGAGTGATCTGACCCCTTTTGCTACGGGCGATCAGCCTTGTGCGTTCAGTTTCAGTTCAAGATCGTGCAGCACGCGGTAGCAATCGAACACGCGCGCCACGCTGGCGTTGGGTTCGCGGCCTTCGCGGATGGCGGCGAAGAACTCGCGGTCCTGCAGCTCGATGCCGTTCATGCTCACGTCCACCTTGCTCACGTCGATCTTCTCTTCCTTGCCGTTGAAGAGGTCGTCGTAACGCGCGATGTAGGTCGCCGTGTCGCCGATGTATCGGAAGAAGGTGCCCAGCGGGCCATCGTTGTTGAACGAGAGCGAGAGCGTGCAGATGGCGCCGTTGGCGGCCTTGAGCTGGATGCTCATGTCCATGGCGATGCCCAGCACCGGGTGGATCGGGCCCTGGATGGCGTTGGCTTGAACGATGGGGCTGTTGGCCTGGTAGGCGAACAGGTCCACCGTGTGCGCGGCGTGGTGCCACAGCAGGTGGTCCGTCCAGCTGCGCGGCTGGCCCAGCGCGTTGGTGTTGGTGCGGCGGAAGAAGTAGGTCTGCACATCCATCTGCTGGATGTTGAATTCACCCGCCTGGATCTTCTTGTGCACGTACTGGTGGCTGGGGTTGAAGCGGCGCGTGTGGCCGCACATGGCCACCAGGCCGGTCTGCTTCTGCAGGTCCACCACGGCCTGAGCGCCCGCCAGGCTGTCGGCCAGCGGAATCTCCACCTGCACGTGCTTGCCGGCCTTCAGGCAGGCGATGCTCTGCTCGGCGTGCATCTGCGTGGGCGTGCACAGGATCACCGCGTCAAGCTCCTTGATCGCCAGCGATTCGGACAACTCGGTGGTCACATGGCCGATGCCGTACTTGCTGGCCACTTCCTTCGTCTTGTCGAGTTCGCGGCCGATCAGCGAGATCACCTCGACGCCATCGATGTTCTTGATGCCGTCCAGGTGCTTGACCCCGAAGGCGCCGGCGCCGGCCAGCGCCACTTTGATGGTTTTGCTCATGTCAGTTGTTCTCCAGGATCAGGTGGCCCACGGCGGTATTGCTGGCGGGCACATGGAAGAAGCGGTGCGCCACCTTCGGGCGCGGGCCGCCGGCCACGTCGGCCATCGCGCCACGCGCGATCAGCCACATCACGAGCTCGATGCCCTCGCTGCCGGCCTCGCGCACGTAGTCGATGTGCGGAATCGCGGCCGCGGCGGCGGGGTCGGTCTCGAGCAAATCGAGGAAACGGTTGTCGAAATCCTTGTTGATGAGGCCGGCGCGCGGGCCCTGCAGTTGATGGCTCATGCCACCCGTGCCCCAGATGTGCACGTTGAGGTCTTCGTCGTAGCTCTCCACCGCCTTGCGGATGGCCTGGCCGAGATTGAAACAACGACGCCCGCTGGGCACGGGGTACTGCACCACGTTGACCGCGAAGGGAATCACCGGGCACGGCCATTCCTGCGGCTGGCCGCACATCAGCGACAGCGGCACCGTGAGGCCGTGGTCCACGTCCATCTTGTTGACGATGGTGAGGTCGAAGTCCTGCTGGATCACGCTCTGCGCGATGTGCGAGGCCAGCTCGGGGTGGCCCTTGACCACCGGCACCGGGCGCGGGCCCCAGCCTTCGTCGGCCGGCTGGAACTCGGCCGCCGTGCCGATGGCGAAGGTGGGGATGATGTCCAGGCTGAAGGCGGTGGCGTGGTCGTTGTAGACCAGAAAGATCACGTCGGGCTTGTTGTCCTTCATCCACTGCTTGGAGAACTCGTAGCCCTTGAAGACCGGTTGCCAGTAGGGCTCGGTGGTCTTGCCGAGGTCGAGCGCTGCGCCGATGGCGGGCACGTGCGAGGTGTAGACGGATGCGGTGATGCGTGCCATGTCAGTGCTTTCCTTGAGGTTGGCGGTGCGCCTGGGCATCGCCGTCTTCACCGATGTAGCGGTTGCCTTCGACGGAGCGGCCACCGCCGACCATCATGTTGCGGTACTCCTCCTCGGTCATGCCGGTCATGGAGCCCGCCATTTGCTGGAAGCTCTTGCCGTCGGTGGCGCCGATCTTGGCCAGGAAGTAAATGTTGCCGCCCAGCGCAATGCAGCGGTTGAGGTCGCGCGCCAGCACGGCCTGCTTCTGCTCTTCGCTCATGGCCCATTCGTCGAGATAGGCGCGCTCGTCCTTCTTGAAGCGCTCGCGATTCTCGGCCTTCATGAGGCTCATGCAGAACTGGTTGAGCCAGTAGCCCTTGCGGCTTTGCTCGGCGTCGAAGATGGTCGTGCCGGGCACGTCCTTGTAGGGTTTGTCGAGTGCCATGTCAGACCTCCCGCCGGGCCGCCCCAAGGGCGGTCTGGGCCCCCTCGGGGGGCAGCGAATACACGAAGTGATGAGCGTGGGGGTACATGTTCATGCCTCCTCGGGCCAGTAAAGACGCATCGGGTTGTCGACCAGCAGCTTCTTCTGAAGCTCGGCCGTCGTCGCGATGTGCGGGATGAAATCGACCAGCAGGCCGTCGTCGGGCATGTGGTCCTTGAGGTTGGGGTGCGGCCAGTCGGTGCCCCAGAGCACGCGGTCGGGGAAGGTTTCGACGACCTTGCGTGCGAAGGGGACGACGTCGCGGTAGGCCGCCTGCTCGCCGTTGAGCGCCTTGGGGCCACCCACACTGAGGCGCTCGGGGCAGCTCACCTTGCTCCATACGTTTTCGTGCTCGCGCATGAACTTCAGGAACAGCGCGAATTCGGGCCCGTCGATCGGCTTGCTCACGTCGGGGCGGCCCATGTGGTCCACCACCACGGTGGTGGGCAGCGCGGTGAAGAAGTCCCACAGCTCGGGCAGGTCCACCGCCTCGAAGTAGATCACCACGTGCCAGCCCAGCGCCTTGATGCGCCCGGCGATCTCCATCAGCTCGTCCTTGGGTGTGAAGTCCACCAGCCGCTTGACGAAGTTGAAGCGCACGCCGCGCACGCCGGCCGCATGCAAGGCCTGCAGTTCCTCGTCGGTGACGCTGCGCTTGACGGTGGCCACACCGCGCGCCTTGCCGTCAGATGCCAGGCAGGCATCGACCATGGCGCGGTTGTCGGCCCCGTGGCAGGTGGCCTGCACGATCACGTTGCGCGCGAAGCCCAGGTGGTCGCGCAGCGCGAACAACTGCTGTTTGCTCGCGTCGCAGGGTGTGTATTTGCGCTCGGGCGCGTAAGGGAACTCGGCGCCGGGGCCGAACACGTGGCAGTGCGCGTCCACGCTGCCCGGGGGCAGTGCGAAGCGCGGCTTGCTCGGGCCCTCGAACCAGTCGAGCCAGCCCGCGGTCTTGGTGAAGTCACCGGTTGTGGGTTTGCTCATCGTGTGGTCTCAGTCGATGTATTTGAGGCCGGCGGCGGCCAGCGGCTCGCGCATCTTGTACATGTCCAGGCCGAGCACGCCGCTGGCCAGCTTGTCGCGCTTCTCGCCTTCGTTGGCCTCGCGCTTGCGCGCGGCGTCCAGCGTGGCGGCGGCCTTTTCGCGCGGCACACAGACCACACCATCGTCGTCGGCCACGATCACGTCGCCGGGCGTGACCCACATGCCCGCGCACACCACGGGGATGTTCACCGAGCCGAGTGTGGCCTTGATGGTGCCCTTGCTGCTGATGGCCTTGCTCCAGACCGGGAAGTTCATTTCCTTGAGCGTCTTCACGTCGCGCACACCGGCGTCGATGATCAGCGCGCGCGCGCCGCGGGCCTGGAAGCTGGTGGCCAGCAGGTCGCCAAAGTAGCCATCGGTGCAGTCGGCGGTGATGGCCGCCACCACGATGTCGCCCGGCTGGATCTGCTCGGCCACCACATGCATCATCCAGTTGTCACCGGGGTGCAGCAGCACGGTGACGGCCGTGCCGCTGACCTGGGCGCCGCTGAAGATGGGGCGCATGTAGGGCTTGAGCAGGCCGACACGGCCCATGGCCTCGTGCACGGTGGCCGAGCCGAGCGCGGCCAGCGCGTCGGCGGTTGCGCGATCGGTGCGCTGGATGTTGCGGTAGACGACGCCGAGTTCGTACATGTCTTGTCTCCTTGGGAATCAGAGGCCCTTGGCCTTGAGGCGCGCATCGAGGCGCGAGAACACGCGGCGCGTGTTGCCTTCGTAGATCGCGTGCTTGTCGTCGACGCTCAGGATATTCGACGCCTCGATGTAGCGCTTGGTGTCGTCGTAGTAGTGCCCGGTGGTCGGGTCGATGCCGCGCACGGCACCGATCATCTCGGACGCAAACAGCACGTTCTTCACCGGGATGACGGTGTTGAGCAGGTCGATGCCGGGCTGGTGGTAGACGCAGGTGTCGAAGAACACGTTGTTGAGCACGTGCTCGGTCAGCAGCGGCTTCTTCATCTCCTGCGCCAGACCGCGGAAGCGGCCCCAGTGGTAGGGCACCGCGCCGCCGCCGTGCGGGATCAGGAACTTCAGCGTCGGGAAGTCCTTGAACAGGTCACCCTGGATGAGCTGCATGAAGGCCGTGGTGTCGGCGTTGAGGTAGTGCGCGCCGGTGGTGTGAAAACAGGCGTTGCAGCTCGTGCTCACGTGGATCATGGCCGGCAGGTCGTACTCGACCATCTTTTCGTAGATGGGGTACCAGTGGCGGTCGGTCAGCGGCGGGCTGGTCCAGTGGCCGCCCGACGGATCGGGGTTGAGGTTGATGCCGACCGCGCCGTATTCCTTGACGCACTTCTCCAGTTCGGGGATGCAGGTGGCCGGGTCCACACCGGGCGACTGCGGCAGCATGGCCACCGGCACGAAGTGCTCGGGGAACAGCGTGGAGACGCGATAGCAGAGCTCGTTGCAGATGGCGGCCCAGGTGCTGGAGACGGCAAAGTCGCCGATGTGGTGTGCCATGAAGCTCGCGCGTGGGCTGAACAGCGTGATGTCGCTGCCGCGCTCCTTCATGAGCCTGAGCTGGTTGGTCTCGATCGACTCGCGCAGCTCGTCGTCGCTGATCTTCAGGTCCGCCACCCTGGGGCTGACCGACGGGTCCTTGATGCCCGCGATCTGGGCGTTGCGCCAGTTCTCCAGCGCCTTGGGGGCCGTGGTGTAGTGGCCGTGGCAATCGATGATCAATGACATGTTGTCTCCTCGGGTTCGGGTATCTGTGAATTCGATCAGGCGGCCGCCATGCCCTGGCGCTGCTTGGCCGCATCGGCCTCGCGCGAGGTCATGAAGGCCAGCAGCGCGCGCACGGCATCGGCGTGCGGCGTGTTCACCGCAATGCCGGCGCTGAACACGGTGGTGATCTGGATCGGCTCGGGCAGCGGGCCGGCGATGGTGATGCCCTGCACATGCAGCAGCTCGCTGAGCTGTTGAAAGCCCAGCGCAACCTCGCCGCGCGCCACCAGCGAGGCCACCGGCACACCGGGCGGCGCCTGCACCGTCTTGCCCGCCACGGCCTCGGCCACGCCCCAGCGTTCGAACAGCCTTTGCAGCGCCACACCGCTCGGGCCGGTGGAGTAGCTGATACGGTCGGCCGCCAGCACCGCGGCCTTCACCGCGGCCTCGCTGGAAAGGTCGGGCACCGGGGCACCGGCACGCACGCAGGCGGCCACGCCGCTTTTCACCAGGTCGATGCGGCCCGGCATCAGGTGGCCGGCCGCGATCAGCTTGTCGATCGCATCGCTGGCCAGGATCACCACGTCGAAGGCCTCGCCGGCCTGCACCCGTTTCGCGGCGTCCACACCGCCCACCGACTCGATGGCCACGGCCTGGCCGGTGCGCGCTGTGTGGGCGGACGTGAGGTCGGCCAGCACCTGCCGGGTGGCCATGGAAGAGATGCCGCGCAGGGCGGAAACGGGGGTGTCGGGCATGGGAAAGGCATTGTGGCCACCCCGCCGTTGTGCGAAAACCCACAGTAGAGGCTAGCAGCTAGAACAAAATCCAATATCTAGCGATCGGAAGCCCATGGACCTGAAGCAACTCGAATACTTCGTGCGCGTGGCCGAACTCGGCAGCTTCACGCGCGCGGCCATCGCGCTGGACGTGGCCCAGCCTGCGCTGTCGCGCCAGGTGCGCCTGCTGGAGGTCGAGCTGCGGCAGACCCTGCTGGTGCGCAACGGGCGCGGCGCCACGCCCACCGAGGCCGGCAAGTTGCTGCTGGCGCACGGGCGCGGCATCCTGCACCAGGTGGAGCGCGCGAAGGAAGAACTCGGCCGCGTGCGCGGTGCGCTCGCCGGGCGCGTGGCCATCGGCCTGCCGCCCAGCCTGGCGCGGGTGCTGGCGGTGCCGCTCACGCGGGCGTTCCGCCAGAAGCTGCCACAGGCCAGCCTGTCGATCAGCGAAGGCCTCACGGCCAACATGCAGGAGTGGTTGATCACCGGGCGGCTGGACATCGCCGTGCTCTACAACGCGCAGCCGGTGCCCGAGATCGAGATCCAGCCCCTGCGCGAAGAAGAGCTCTGGCTGGTGCAACAGCGCCCGCCCGGCCTGAGCGAGGACCCGCCGCCCCCGCCCATGCCGCTGCGCGAACTGGCCGAGGTGCCGCTGATCATCCCGAGCCGCCCGAATGCCTTTCGCATGCAGGTCGAGACGGAGCTGGCCAACATCGGCTGCCGCCCCATCGTGGCACTGGAGATCGACGGCGTGTCGGCCATCCTCGATCTGGTGGCCGACGGTGCGGGTGCCGCCCTGCTCTCGCGCAATGCGGTGGCCAGCTCGATCAAGCCCTCGGCCTACCGGCTGCGCGGCATCACGCCGGCCCTGCGAACCCGCCTGAGCCTGGCCACCAGCTCGCAACGCCCGGCCACCCTCACCCAGCAACAGACGCTGGGGCTGATCGCGGAAACGCTGGCCGCGGTGACACAGCCCTGAGCGGCCCTGAGCGGCCCGCCCGATGGTCGCAGGGGGCGCAGTGTCCCCGTCAGCGCCACCCGGGCCTCACAGCTCCCGGTCCCAGTCGCGCAGGGGTCTGGCGCCGCGCTGGCGCAAGCCATCCATGTAGGTCCGCACGATGTGCCGCGCCACGGCAGGTGAGCGCTGTTGCTGCACCCACTGTGCCGCCAGATTGGGCAGCGAGCGGGCCCACCGCGCGCGTTCGGCATCGCTCCAGCGGGTCACGGTCACAGGCGTTGTCTGGCGGGCGCCGGTGGCTTCGATGGCCTTGAGGCCCTCCTCGTACTGAAGCGCCACTTGCTCTCCGACCAGGCGGGAATACCGATGGCCGGCTTCGCGAAAGATCTGCTGAAGCTCGGCGGGCATGGCCAGAAAGCGATCCCGGTTCATGGTCAGGCCACCGGCAAACTGGCAGCCCAGATCGACAATCGTGACGTGCGGCGCCACCTCGTGAATGCGCAGCGGGCGCACGCCCGAGACGATGGAAATCGTGCCGTCGCTCACGCCGGTCTGGATGTCGGTGTAGTAGGAGGCCAGCGAGCCATCCACCCCCACGGCGCCGGGACCCCGCAGCCACGGGCCAAGGGCGCCCGGCGCGCTCAGGCGCTGCCCGCGCAATGCGGCGTAGTCGGGAATGCGGTCCCGGGTGAACAACTGATAGCAGTCGGTGGCCATGGCGCCCAGCAACACGACGTTGTTGCGCTCCCAGGCCTGGGCCAGCTCGGGAACCGATTCATGCATCGCGTTGCTGACCTCCAGCACCGTGAGCAGATCGTTGCAGGTGAACGGCAGCGCGGTGCTGAACTGCAGGAGCGACAGGCGCGCGGGCTCGACAGAGCTCAACACCCAGCCAAGGTCCGTGATGCCGTCACTCACGCTGGAGAGCGCGGCGTTCATCTTGTAGAGCTGGCCGCCGTAGAGCTCGCGCCACTGGATCGACAGGCCGCGCCCGAGCGCCGCCACGCGCCGGTTCACCTCGGGCACGAACTCCGTGGAAATCAACTTCACCCAGGGCGTGGTGGTCGGGTGCACCGCCGCCACCGTCAGGTGGTGGGTAGGCTGGGCACGTGCGGCGCGCCATCCACCAAGCCCTCCCATGGCGGCCAGTGCGCCACACAGCAACTCGCGCTTCCTCATGGCCTGCTCCTCTAGGTCGCCGACGGGTTTCGAGCATGACCGCGTTTCGGCAGGGGCCAACTTTTAGCACCAAAAGCAGGGCAAGGGATACCTCAAACTGCCCACCGGCGGCGGGCGGCTGGTTCGCCAGCCCAGGGCGCCGGATGCGATGCCGCGCTTCCCAAACGGGCGTCCCGTCACGAGAATGCCGGCAAACCCGAGCACCACACCCGATGGACAAGGCCCCGCTGCACGAGCGACCCGCATGGCCGGGGGTGCGCATGACGTTTGCGTCCGGCGGCACCGTGAGCGACCTCAGTGCCGAGGCGATTGCACTGGAGAGCCGGTCCGCTGCGCGCTGGGCCGACCTGTCCATCCTGCAGCCAGACTCGCGTGGTGCCCTGAGCGCGGCATTGGGGCAACAGACATCGTTCGCGCTGGATCTGCACCTGCGCCGCAACGCGGTGTCGGCGCCCATCGCCATGCGCTGCGTCGGGCACTGGGACGCGCAACGCGATGTGCACGTGTGCCAGCTGGCCGATGCCAGCGACCTGCACACCGCCTGGGAAGGCACGGTAAACCGCCTGGCGCTGCTGCAAGAGATGGTCGACAGCCTGCCGCTGCTGATCATTCAACTCAATGCCCGGCCGGGCTGGCATTGCGTGTTTGCAGGAGGTGGCCTGCTGGAGTTGGTGACACCGCATCACCGCCATCCGGTGGGCATGGCTGCCCCGGATCTGTTCGGCCCCGCGCTGCACGCCGAGCTGCAGGCATTGCTGGCAGACAACGCGAGGCAACCATCACGCACCTTCATCTGGCGCGTCGTCGATGCACAGGGCGAAGCGCGCGTGCTGGAAGGCAACCTGTGCACGTTGACCGACGCCACCGGCCGCCCGATCAGTCACCTGCTGGACGCGCTGGAGACGACGGCTTACCACGCCACCATGGCCGAGCTGCAATCAACGCAAGAGCGCGTGCGGCGCTTCGTGACCGCCAGCAGCGACGGCGTGGTGATCTGCGCTGACCAGCAGATCATCGACGCGAATCCCGCGGCCTGCCGTTTGCTGTCAATGCCCGTCGATGCGCTGCGCCAGCGCCGCTTCAGCGATCTGGTGGCGCCACAGGACCTGGCCGCGTACGAGGCCCACATCCAACGCTCATCGGCCGAGGCGCTCGATTGCCACCTGCTTGACCAGACGGGCACGCGCCTGGCGGTCGAACTCCTGGCGCAGCATGAAGAACGCCAGGGCCGCCCGGTTCGCATGATGATCATTCGCGACGTGCGGGACCGCAGGGAAACGCAGGCGCGCATCCAGGCACTCATCGCGGACCTGCGTACCCAGAAGGACAAGGCAGAGGCCGCGGACCGGGCCAAGTCGCTCTTTCTGTCGGCCGCCAGTCACGACCTGCGCCAACCCATTCACGCCTTCAGCCTGTTGCTCACCAGCCTGGACGCCCTGTTGCAGTCCCCCGCGCCGCAGCCGTCCGTGCTCGACGACGTGTCGCGCCGCATGGGGCACTCGCTTGACGCGTTGAGCCGATTGCTCAATTCGCTGCTGGACGTCTCCCGTCTGGATGCCAACGCGGTACCGGTCCATCTGCGTGCCTTGCCCCTGGCCTCGATCCTCGAAGAGCTGGAGGACAACCTCATGGAGCCGGCGCGCCTCAAAGGCTTGCGGCTCGACGTGGTGACCTCCGGTGCCTGGGTCAGCAGCGACCCGGTGGTGCTGGGCCGGGTGCTGGAGAACCTGGTCGCCAATGCCATCCGCTACACGCACCAGGGCCGCGTTCTCGTGGTGGCGCGCTTGCGCGGCGCGGACATCGAGATCCAGGTGTGGGACACCGGCATCGGCATCGCCAGGGACCACCTGGACGACATCTTCGGCGAGTTCTACCGCGTCAAGCCCACGGCGCCATCGGGCACGGAGCAGCCGGGGCTGGGCCTGGGTCTGTCCATCGTCAAGCGCTCGGCCCGGCTGCTGGGCGCCACGCTCAAGGTGCGGTCAACGCCGGGTCGCGGATCGATGTTCTCGGTGCTGGTGCCTGGCGCCGATCCACAGCCTGTGGGCCCGTTGACCGGACCGGCGCCCCATGCCCCGGACGCTGAACCATCGACTGCCCAGGGCACGCAACCGGTGCGGTGCGTGCTGGTGATCGATGACGATGCCATGGTGGTGGTGGCGATGCAGCAACTGCTCCAGGCCTGGGGACACCGGGTCTGGTGCGCCAGCGATCCCGATCAGGCCATCGTGCTGGCCGTGACCCACGCCGACGAGATCGACCTGGTGCTGTCCGACTACCACCTGAGCGAGCACATCGATGCGACCCAGTTCATCGATGCCCTGCGGGCGTGCATCACCCACCCGGCACCGGTGTACGTGTTCACCGCAGACACATCGGCGCGGGTGGCGCGCGAGGTGCAATCCCGGGGCCTGCAACTGATGCACAAGCCCGTGCGCGAGGACGCCTTGCAGCAGCTCCTGCGACAGCCATTGCCCTGGAGGGATTGAGACCTTGATCGGCGATGAAGCCCCATCCGGCGCACCGCCGATCGACATCGAAGGCGTGGCGGGCCCTGCCGCGTTGCTGCGTCCATCGCCCTGGCGCATGCGGCCCAATGCAGCGCTGGCCGGGCTGCTTTCCCCGGCCGAACAAGACATGAGCGCCTTCAGCCAGTGCTTTGTGTCGCCGCACGGCGGGCTGGACGACCTGCTGACGCGCCAGCGCCCTTTCAGGGGGCGCCTGCATGCGCCCTTCGCATCGGTCGGTGGCCGCTGGCGCCTGCTGCATGCCGATTTCATGCCGCAACCGGGCAGCGCCGACTGGCTCTGCACGTTCGTGGACCTGTCGCCGATCGAGGATGAACACATGCGGCGCTCGCTCACGCTGCAACACCTCAACGACACGCTCTACCGCTTGCAGGACAGCATCTCCCTGGTGACGCGCGACGAACAGGTGCTGTTCGGCAACCCCGCCTACGCCTTGCTGTTCAGCACCTCGAACGACGAGGTGGCCCACCGGCCGTTGCGCGACGTCATGGGTGAGGTGAACTACGAAACGACAGCGCCGTACCGACGAACACTGTTCGCCACCAGCGAAGCGGTGCGGTACGAACGCGTGCTGGTCGACCGGGAGGGGCAGGAGCGCGTGATGGATGTGATGTTGCGCCCTCTCCTGGATGCGAACGGACGGGCGATCCGCATGGCCACCCTGAGCCGCAACGTGACCTCGCGCCATCAAGGCATGGTCGCGATCCGCCGCAACCTGGAGCGGCTTGACGCGCTCTTCGAGGCCGGCATCGAGGGCATCCTGCTCTGCGAGAACGGGCGCATCCGCGACGCCAACCCGGTGGCCGCCCGCCACCTGGACACGACCCGCGAGGCGCTGGTGGGCCAACCGCTCGACGCGGTGTGGGCCATGCTGGGGCTTGAACCCTTGCACGCTGGCACCGACGGCGCTCTGGGCGCCGATCTGCAACTGTGCCGACTGCCCCAGGGAGCCGACACGCCGCCGCTGACGATCCAGTGCATCGAATTCATGGACGAGGGCCGCGCGTGCCACGCCGTGTTGCTGCAGGACATGAGCTACCGCCTGCAGGCACAACGGCGCATCGACCGCCTCGTCGCCGACTTGCGCCAGCAGACCGCCAAGGCCACAGCGGCCGATCAGGGCAAGTCGGTTTTCCTGGCCGCGGCCAGCCACGACCTCAGGCAACCCATTCATTCGCTGGGCTTGTTCCTGACCACCGTCCAGAGCCTGGTGCGATCGGCACCTCCACTGGACAGGAAAACGCTGCTGGCGATCGCGCAGCGCATGCGGGCATCGCTCGACAGCCTGACGCAGTTGCTCGACGCCTTGCTGGGCGCCTCGGTGCTGCGCGCCAACAGCGAGGCCGTCACCCAGCAACCCGTTGCGCTGCAATCCGTCTTCGATGACGTGCTGGCCGAGTTCGCACCCGTGGCCGCCGGCAAGGGGCTGCGCCTGAGGGCCGTGCCCTGCCGGGCCTGGGTGCTGACCGATCCGGTGGTGCTGCGCCGCATCGTGACCAACCTGGTGGCCAACGCCGTGCGCTACACCCGGCGCGGACGCGTCGTGATCGGCGCCCGCACCCGCGGAGCGGACATGGAGATCCAGGTATGGGACACCGGCATCGGCATCGCGGGCGAGCAGCTCGGCGCCATCTTCGAGACGTTCTATCGGGTGGATCTGAAAGCCCCGCGCGGCGAGCGTGCGGAGGGGCTGGGTCTGTCGATCGTCAAGCGCGCCGCCACACAACTGGGGGCGCGGCTGGACGTGCGCTCGACCGAGCACCGCGGCTCGATGTTCTCCGTGACGCAGACCCGCTGCCCGCCGCGGCGGGCGGATCCTCCCACGGCAGACACGAATCCACTCGCAGCAATTGGCGCGGCCAGGTGCGTGCTGCTGATCGATGACGATGAACAGGTGCGCGACGCCACCGTCGATCTGCTCACCGCGTGGGGGCACACCGTCATCGTCGCCGCCAACGCCAACGAGGCGCTGCACCTGTGCGAGACCGATTCGCGCCGCATCGACGCCGTGATCTGCGACTACATCGACGGCCCGGTGATCGAGCGACTGGAGCAGGCGCTGCGGCGGCGCGCGCACGGCAACGGAACGCGCCCCTTCTGCCCCTTTTGCATGGTGACGGGCGACATGTCTGCCGAGCGGGTCGAGCAGGCGCGCCAGCATGGCTTGCAGTTGTTGCACAAGCCGGTCAGCGCGGCCGCCCTGCGCCAGTTCCTCCAGACGGTGGGTTGATGCCCCCGTGCAGGCCGCCCCTGCCGCGGGCGGTCGCGGTTCAGCGCGGAGTGCCGGCGCGCGCCGCCAGCAGGCGCTGGGCAAACGCGGCCCAATCCGGCGGGTCGGGCAGATCGAGAAACGCGCCGCCCCTGGCCAGGTCCGCCACCCACTGCTGCTTGTCGGCGATGGCGCGCGCCATGAAGGGCTCGAAGCCGGCCTCGGCCACCGTTTGCGCCACTTCGCGCATCTCTTCTGCGCGGCGCTGGCCGTGTTGTGCCACGCGGCTGAAGAAGTAACCCCCTTGCCTGGCCCAGTCGATGCCGGGGAAGGTTTCCTGCAAGGTCGCGATCATGGCCTCGGCCACGCCGTAATGCTGCGCGGTCGCATAGCTCTCGATCACCAGCGCCTCCAGCCCCTTGATCATCACGCTGCGACACATCTTGGTGGCCGACGCGACGCCGATGCGCTCGCTCGCCACATGCGCGTTCATGCCCCAGGCGGCCAGCACCGGCTGCAGGCGCGCAGCCTGCGCGCCGCCGAGCAGCATGGGCACCCGGATGCCGTGGGGCGGTACCGAGGTCATCACGCCGGCTTCCACGTAGTGCCCTCCCGCGGCGTCGATCAGTGCCGCGGCCTGCTGCTTGGTGCCGGGGGAGGCCGAGTTGAGATCGAGGAAAACGGTGTGCGGCGCGATATGGCGGGCCACCGCCTCGGCCACCGCGAGGGTGCTGCTGGCGGTGACCGCCGAGAGGATGAGCTGGCGGCCCGCGCACAGCGCGGCCACGTCGCTCGCGGCGCGCACGCCCCCCGCGCACGCCTGCGCCAGTGGCTCTTCGCGCCGCGCCGGGTCGGCAAACTTCACATCCCAGGCGACGATGTCGTGCAGGCCGCGTTCACGCAGACCGGCCGCAAAAATGCGGCCCACCTCGCCGTAGCCCACGATGCCCAGGCCGATGTCCGCTGCCCTCATGTCATTGCTTCGGAATGCCCGCGCGCTCGATCACGCCGCTCCAGCGGCGGATGTCGCTGGCCAGCAGCTCGCTGGCTTGCTCGGGTGTGGACGAGCGGGGGTCGATGTTGAGATCGCGCAGCTTCTGCTGCACCCCGGCATCGGCCACCGAGGCGGCGATCTCGCGTTGCAGGCGTTCGATCACCGGGCGCGGCGTTTTCGCGGGCGCGGCGATGGCGTTCCACGACGAGGCCACAAAGCCGGCCACCCCCGATTCGGCCGCGGTCGGCACATCGGGCAGCACCACGGAGCGCCTGTCGCCGGCGACCGCCAGCGCGCGCAGCGCACCGCCGCGAATCTGCGCCAGCACCGGCGCCAGGATCTCCACACCCACGTCCACCTGCCGGCCGCGCAGCGCGCCGATGAGGTTGGGCGTGCCGTTGAACGGCACGATCTGCGCGTCGATGCCGGCGCTGCTCTTGAACAGCTCGGCCGCCAGGTTCTGCGTGCTGCCGATGTTGATGCTGCCGATGTTGAGCTTGCCGGGATTCGCTTTCGCGTGGGCCAGCAGCTCGGTAAAGGTCTTGAACGGCGCCTCGGGGTGGGCCACCACCGCGATGTCGAAGAAGCCCAGTGTGGAGATGGGCGCGAAGTCCCGCAGCGTGTCGAACGGCAGCGATTTGAACAACCCGGCGGTGACCGCCGTGCCGTTGGACATGAGAAAGAGCGTGTGGCCGTCGGGCTCGGCGCGGGCCACGCTGTCGGCCGCCACCACGCCGCCAGCGCCGGGGCGGTTCTCGATCACCACCGGCTGGCCGAGCCGCTCGGCCAGCTTGCCGGCCACGATGCGCGCGGTGAGGTCGCCCACGCCACCGGCCGCGAACGGCACCACGATGCGCAGACCCTTGTTCGGGAATGCAGCCTGCGCATGCGCGCCAGCCCAGGGAGCCAACGCCGCCAGGGTGGCCAGCGTCAGCCAGGCTCGGCGCTTCACGGAGGCCACGGCGCTACAGCACGAAGGTCACGATCGCCGGGAACGCAACCAGGATCGCGGTGCGGATGAAGTCGCTTGCCACGAAGGGCATCACGCCGCGGTAGGTGGCCATGATGGGCACGTCCTTGGCCATGCTGTTGATGACGAACAGGTTCATGCCCA
>VFQO010000081.1_pt1 | contig 124198 bp, 112 predicted proteins | sample 3512331 | NCBI WGS metagenome assembly VFQO01 (sample SAMN10412371, study PRJNA504923) | tailings metagenome | isolation source: Replicate 3 from Balatoc abandoned mine | place: Philippines: Itogon, Benguet | collected 2017-08-28 | reverse complement strand
TCCTTGCCCGAATTGAACCACTCAGCAAGGGATCCGGTTTTCGGGGGCAAGGTCAGTTGAGCCCTGCTTACGCGCCTGCTCCCGTGCCTTGATCTTGGTCTTCGCCGTGGCCGAGGAATGCCGGAAGCGGTACGACTCGTTGCCCGTTTCGATGATGTGGCAGTGGTGGGTCAGGCGGTCCAGCAAGGCCGTGGTCATCTTGGCGTCGCCGAAGACGCTCGCCCATTCGCCGAAGGCCAGGTTCGTCGTGATGAGCACGCTGGTGTGCTCGTAGAGCTTGCTCAGCAGGTGGAACAGCAGCGCACCACCGACCTGGCTGAACGGCAGGTAGCCCAGCTCGTCCAGGATGACCAGATCGATGTGCATCAGCGTCATCGCGATCCGCCCGGCGCGCCCTTCGGCCTTCTCGCGTTCCAATGCGTTGACCAGGTCGACCGTCGAGTAAAAGCGCACCCGCTTGCCATGCCGGGTGATGCCGGCTACACCGATGGCCGTGCTCAAGTGGGTCTTGCCGGTGCCTGGCCCGCCGATGAACACCGCGTTGTGCGCGAGTTCAGTGAACGTCATGCCGGCCAGCTGCTCGACCAGCGCACGGTCCACCTTGGACGCCTCGAACTCGAAGCTGGCCAGGTCACGGTGCGCCGGGAACTTGGCCCCGCCCATCTGGTAGTTCACCGAGCGCACGGCGCGGTCCGTGGCCTCGACCTGCAGCAGGTGCTCGATCAGCCAGCGGCCACTGTCCACGGCAGCTGGTCCACCTTGCGCGCTGAGGTCAGCCCAAGCCGCAGCCATGCCGTACAGCCGCAGGCCCTTGAGCGCGGCGTTGACGTCCAGGGCCTCAGGCATGGTGATCCTCCTGGGCCGTGTCGCGCAGGCCGTCACAGCGATCGGTATCGGCCTTGGGTGGCTCGCTCAGCTGCAGTGCGGTCTCCACCGCTTCGGGCGCCGGGCTGGCGTTCAGCCTGGCCAGCACATTGAGAACGTGTTCAGCGCTGACCGCGCCGCTCTCCCGCACCAGGCTCGCGGCCACCAGCACCGCCTCTGACCCGGCCGTGGGTACAGCAGCCAGCACCTGCGCCATCACACGGTCGCCGCCGGGTCGTCGCATCAAGCTCCGTTGCAACTGGATCAGCGGCTCGGGCATGTCGGCGAACGGCGCGCCGTTGCGCAGCACGCCGGGCTTGCGCTGCACCAGCGGGATGTAGTGCTGCCAGTCGTAGCGGGTCTGGCCGCGGTCGCTCAGCCGCTCGTGGGTGGCCACCACAAGGTCCTCGGCCACCACCACCACGCGTCCCGGGTACAGCCGGGTGCTGACCTGATGGCCGGCCAGTTCACAGGGCACCGAGTAGCGGTTGCGCGCCACCGCCACCAGGCAGGTGCTGGACACGCGTGCCGGGCTCTCGACGTAGCCGTCGAAGGGCGCAGGCATGGGCATGAGGTGCGGCTGCTCGAACTCCAGCATCTCGGCCACGCTGAACTGCTGGTGCTCGGGGTGGCGGATCTCCGTCCACAAGGACCTGCAGCGTTCGGCCAGCCAGGCGTTGAGTTCGACGAAGGAGCCGAAGCGCCGCGTGCCCGCCTCGATCCAGATGCGCCGGCGACTGTCCTGCACGTTCTTCTCCACCACCCCCTTCTCCCATCCGCTGGCCACGTTGCAGAAGTCGGGGTCGTACAGGTAGTGGTTGCACATCACCGAGAAGCGCGAGTTGACGATGCGGCCCTTGCCCTTCTTCACCTTGTCCACGGCGGTCTTCATGTTGTCGTAGATGCCGCGCCGGGGAATACCACCCAGCGCAGTGAACGAGCGCGTGTGTGCATCGAACAGCATCTCGTGGCCCTGGCTGGGGTAGGCCACCAGCCAGAAGGCGCGTGAAGCGCACAGCTTCAGGTGCGAGACCTGCATGCGGTAGTAGATGCCGCCCACCACCAGACCTTCCTCGCTCCAGTCGAACTGGAAGGCATCGCCCAGCTCGAACTTCAAGGGCACGAAGGCCGTGGTCGGCACCGACTGGCCTTCGCCCAGACGCCAGGCGCGGATGAAGTCGGTCAGGCGGCTGTAGCCACCGCTGTAGCCCTGGGCCTGCAGTTGCACCAGCAGCGCTCGCGCCGTGCGCCGCTCATGACGCGGTCGGTGCGCGTCGGCCTTCAGGGCCTGCTTCAGCGTGGCCACGAATGGAGCCAGCTTGCCCGGAGTCGGCTCACGCCGGTACTTCGGCGCCGCATCCGCAGGCGCCTTCAACCACTTCTTGATCGTGTTGCGTGACAGGCTCGTGCGCCTGGCAATCTCACTGATCGACTTGCCCTCACGCTGATGCAGCGCGCGGATCTTGCCCTTCAAGGCCATGGTGATCACCGTCCATTTCCCCTGCTGCAAATTGCAGTCACCCTGGTCAGTTTTGGATCGGCACAGCGCGGGTTAGATGGTCAGTTTTCGGTCGGCCGCAACAGCGCAGGCCTTCTGGTTCCAAAGCCCCCGGTGGCGTTCATCGCCCACCTGAACCGGTCAGCGCGAAACCGCTTGACTTGAAGTTGAGTTCAACTTCTATAGTGCCTGCATTGCATAGAAGCCAGCCCACCAGGAGACGCCATGTCCACCACGCAGCAAGCGATCGCCATCACGCTCATCGGCTTCGGCGCCACGGCGGTGCTGGACCTCTGGCTGGCCCTGCTGAAGCGGATGGGCGTGCCCACCGGAAGCTTCGCGCTCGTCGGGCGCTGGGTCGCGCACATGGGCCGCGGCCGGTTCATGCACGCGTCCATCGCCAAGGCGGCGCCGGCGCGCAACGAACTGGCCATCGGCTGGGTCACGCACTACGTGGTCGGCATGGCCTTTGGAGCTGCGCTGGTCGTGCTGCAGGGCTGGGCCTGGGTCCGGCAGCCGACATTCGCACCCGCCTTGCTGACCGGCGTGGCAACGGTCGTGATGCCGCTGTTCGTGATGCAGCCGGCGATGGGCTCGGGCATTGCCGCGTCCCGGACGCCGGCGCCCCTGCAACACTGCGCGCGCAGCCTCGCCAATCACGCGGTGTTCGGTATCGGCATGTACCTTGCTGCCACCGCGGTCGCGGCCTCCGGACTCATGCAATGACCTCTCGACGTCCGGACCACCCGCCTGTTCGGTCGTCGCATCGCCCCCCCCTGCCGTGCGTTCCTGCCGGAGCACGGCGCCCCACCACGTTGAAGGACGAACCCCCCATGTTCCCCAGGAAATTCGCGCCCGCGCTCTTCGGCTTCATCCTCTCGGGGCTGATGTCGCTGCTGGTCTCGGGCATCGCCACCTACCGCGCCGCCGGCCTCGTGCCGGGCTTCCTCAGCATGTGGACAACGGCCTGGATCACGGCCTGGCTGGTGGCGTTCCCCGTCGTGCTCGTGGTGGCACCACTCACGCGCCGCGCCGTCGAGGCGCTGGTCGCGAAGGACTGATGCGTCATGGCCGCCGGATCGACGGGGCCTGCCTACCTGCGCCGGTGCGGAGCAAGCTGGCGCTGCCGGCTCTCGAGCGCCCCCGAGGCGGCGGCCCTCAGGAGCTTCTGGAACGAAGGGCACGCAGCGTGGCTCGGGGCGGGGCAGTCCACCGCATGGCGCAGGCTCCGGATCATGGCCTTCAGGCGCACGACCATCTGTTCGAGTTCGTCGGCCTTGGCAGCCAGCGTCGCACGGTCGATGTTGGCCGCACCGTCTGGCGTGAGCATCACCCGGATCTCGTCGAGCGAGAACCCGGCGGCCTGCCCCAGCGCGATGAGCGCCAGCTGGTCGAGCACCGCCGGCGAGAACTTGCGGCGTGCGCTGTCCGATGCGAGCGCATGGATGAGGCCCTTGCGCTCGTAGAACCGCAGCGCCGAGGCGGCGACGCCGGACTTCCTGGCGACATCGGAGATGTCCATCGCAACCATGGCACTTGCATTCAAGTTGACTTCAAGTTTCATGCTGACGCCACGGCACCCGCAAGTCAACCGCCATCCAGGAGATCCCGATGCTCCTGGCTCTCGCCTTCGGCCAGACTGACGGCAGCGCCATGCCACTCCAGCTTCCGATCCTGACCGAGCGCCTGGTCGTGCGGCGCCTGCAGCCTTCCGACCTGCAGCGCTTCTCCGCCTACCGGGCAGACCCCCTCCTGGCGCGGTACCAGGGCTGGAGCCCGATAACCTGGGACGAAGCACGCGCGTTCATCGCCACGATGCAGACGCAGCCCCTGCTGGAGCCGGACCAGTGGGTGCAGCTGGCGATCGCCGATGCTGCCGGCGACGACCTGCTCGGCGACATCGGGCTGTGCCTGCACGCAAACGGCGACGCCGAGATCGGTTTCACGCTGCACCAGCAGGCGCAGGGCCAGGGCTTTGCCGTGGAGGCGCTTCGTGGGCTTTCAGGGCGACTGCTGCAACTTCCGGTGGTCGCGCGCATCGTCGGCCTGACCGACGCGCGCAATGCGGCGTCGATCCGCGTGCTGCAGCGGCTGGGGATGGCGATGGTTGCCCGCGTCGAGACCACGTCCAAGCACGAGGCCTGCATCGAACTGCGCTACGAACTCGGCAAGTGCTCCCTGGCGTGCGGCGACGCCACTGAAGAGCACGGGCCCTAGCGTCCACCACCGGCACTGCAGCGGCCGGCGACGCCGCCCCAAGCCTTGCACTCAGGCAGGCTCCGGCACGCGGGCCAGGGCCTCGATCTCGATCAGCGTGTCGCGCGACGCCAGCGACGCGACGCCGATGCCCGTGAGGGCGGGGCGAACCGCACCGAAGTGACGGGCGAACACCGGCGCGAGCTGCGGCATGGCATCGGCGAGCTCGCCGCGCACGTACACCCGCAGTTGCAGCACGTGGTCGACCGAACTGCCGGCTGCGTGCAGCACGGTCGCCAGGTGCGCGATCGCGCCTTCGGCCTGACCTTGCAGCGTGGCGTGCCGCACGCGCGATGCGCCGTCCCAGTCGACCTGGCCCGACACGAACACGAAGCCGGACCGCAGGTCCACCTGTGCCTGCGACATGCCGACCGCCGTGCCGTCGTACAGCTCCGCCGGGTTGATCTGCCGTGTGGTTGTCATGCACCCTCCGTGCCGAATTGCGAAGGACGCCATCTTCGGCGCGGCAGCCCCTGCGCACCATGCCGGCGCGCTTGTGACGGTCACAAGCCGCGCTCGCTTGCGGGGCCGTGCCGGGCCCGCACGTGGCCGAGCACCCAGGCCAGCAGCGGGTCGGACTCGGCCGACGGGTGGTACGCCGCGACCATCTGGAAACCCGGCGGATCCTTCTCCAGCGGCACGGCGACCAGCCCCTCGCAGGGCAGCAACCGCGACGGCACGAAGGCCACCAGCTCGGACTGCCGCAGGACCTCCAGCGCCATGAAGTACGACGGCACCGACGCCACGACGCGGCGCTGCAGCCCCTGCTGCTCGAACCAGCTGCCCGCCGAACCGTCGAAACCCGGCACCGCCGGAGACACCACCAGGAAGTCGTGTGCCACGAGCGCCGCCAGCGGCAACGGGCGATCGGCCTCGGTCAGCGGCCTGGCGGCCACGCAGACATAGCGCTCGGTGAACAGCGGCATCGCGCGCAGGCCTTCGGGCACATGGCCGCTGGACGTGAAGGCGACGTCGAGCGCCCCCTCCTGCATGCGCCGCACCAGGCCGGCACCTTCGATGTTCGAGAGCTTCACCCTGACCTGTGGAGCCGCGTGGCGCAACGCGCGCAGCAGGTCGCCGACGATGATGCGCTGTGCGTGGTCGGTGGCCGAGATGCCCAGCGTGCGCTCCATGTCCGCCAGCGCAATGGTCGCCGGCACCGGCAGCGCGCGCACCAGCGCCAGCAACTGCCGCACGTGCGGCTGGATCAGCGCGCCGTAGGCGGTCGGCACCATGCCGTGGCCGGTGCGCACGAACAAGGAATCGCCCAGGATGTCCCGGGTGCGCTTCAGTTGCAGGCTGACGGCCTGCTGCGACACGCCCAGCGCCTCGGCCGCCGACGACACGGTGCCGTGCGCGTACAGGGCGCCGAGCATGCGCAGATGGGTGAGCTCCAGCTTGTCAAGCATGAACGGGCGCGTTGGACAGGGCGACGGACCGCCGCGCGCCAGAGCATAGCGGCCGCTCGCCCGGGCCCACCGCGCCGGCACGGCCACGGGCGGCAGGCCCTTGCTGCGCCGGCCCTTCTCAGCCGGAGGGGTCGTGCCCGATGTCGCGCAGCTTGCGGTAGAGCGACCGTTCGCTGATGCCGAGCTTGCGCGCCAGTTCCGCCCGGCTGCCACGGTGCGCCTTCAGCTGCGCCTGCAGCGCGGCGCGCTCCACGCTGCGCAGCGACGTGTCGCCGGCCCGCACGGGTGGCCCTGCAGCCACGTCGGCGCCCAGCGCGCGCCCCACATGCTCGGCCTCGATCGAGGTGCCGTCCGCCAGCAGCGCCGCACGCTCCAGCACGTTGCGCAGCTCGCGCACGTTGCCGGGGAACGCATGGCGCTGCAGCGCCGCCAGCGCGCCGGGCGACAGCGCCAGCCGGCGCTGCGGCACCACGCGCGCCAGCAGGGCGACCGCCAGCAGCGGGATGTCGTCAGGCCGGTCGCGCAACGCGGGCAAGGCGATCGGGAACGTGCTCAGGCGGTAGAACAGGTCTTCGCGGAAGCGGCCATCGGCCACCATCGCCTTCAGGTCGCGGTGCGTCGCCGCCACCACGCGCACGTCCGCCCGCCGCAGTTCGGTGCTGCCCACGCGCCGGTAGGTCCCGCTCTCCAGCAGGCGCAGCAGCTTGAGCTGCATCGGCAGCGGAATGTCGCCCACCTCGTCCAGGAACAAGGTGCCGCCGCTGGCGGCTTCCGCCAGGCCCGGCTTGCTGCTGTTCGCACCGGTGAAGGCCCCGCGTTCGTGGCCGAAGAGTTCGCTCTCGAACAGCGTCTCCGGCAGGCTGGCGCAGTCCACCACCACCAGCGGCATGGCCGCGCGCGGGCTGGCTGCGTGCACGGCCTGCGCCACGAGTTCCTTGCCCGTGCCGGACTCGCCCAGCAGCAGCACGCTGGCCTGCGAAGGCCCGACCCGCGACACCAGTTCCAGCATCTGCTGGAACGCTGCCGAGCGCCCGATCAGGCCCTGCGCAGCCGGCTGCGCCTGCGCCACGCGCACAGGCTCCATCTTCTCGATGAAGTAGCTCTGTTCGCCACTGGCGCTGCGCAGCGGCACCAGTTCGATCTGGACGTAGGACTCGCCGTGCGGCGTGTGGTGCAGGTGCAGCACCCGTTCGCGCTGGCCCGATGCACGAGAGCGCGCCAGCGGGCAGCTCTCGCCGGCCTGGTCGCACGGCACGCTGATGTGGTGCGAGACCTCGTAGCAGGTGCGCCCGACCACGGGGGCGTGCGGGCTGAACTGGCGCCGGTAGGCGGCATTGGCAGCCACGATGCGGTACTGCCCGTCAAACAGGATGTGCGGCTCGGGCAGCCCTTCGAGGTAGGACACGAGTTCGGGCAGCAAGGGGACGGCCTTTCAGATGTGCAGACAGGCGTCGCTTCAAATATCAACCCATCTGAATATACAGACTCAGCCAGCAGGCTGCCGCACCAGCGCGGCCGCATCGCATCGCATCGCTGCCATTCTGGCAGTGGGCCGCCAAGCTGGCAGCGTGTTGGTCCATGCGGCTGGCAGAGGCCGTGCCAGCTGCGCCGCAAGTCATTGATTCAAGACGCCTTTCCAGCCGCAGCCCCGGCGGCACGCGTCTCGATATCCATCTGGCCACATCGACCTCGCAGGACCGGCACACCATGACCCCCACACTCCCCATCACCTGCCCTTCGCTCCAGGCCAGCCCGCACGACCCGGAGAAGCGGCTGTGGCTCATCGCCACCGGCGCGGCCGGTGGCGCCGCGGCGCTGGCCACGGCCGTGCCCTTCGTGTCGACCTTCGCACCCAGCGAACGCGCCAAGGCCGCGGGCGGCCCGGTGGAGGTGGACATCTCCGACATTCCCCCCGGCGGCGCCAAGACCGTGGAATGGCGCGGCAAGCCCGTGTGGGTGGTGCGGCGCACGCCGGAGATGATCGCTGCACTGCAGGGCCACGACGACCAGCTCGTGGACCCGCAGTCCGCCCAGGCCCAGCAGCCTGCCTACGCGCGCAACCCGGCGCGAGCGATCCAGCCCGAGGTCTTCGTGGCCATCGGCATCTGCACGCACCTGGGCTGCTCGCCCAGCAACGCGCCAAGAGGCGGCAACAACCCCGGCCTGCCGGCCGACTGGCCGGGCGGCTTCTTCTGCCCCTGCCATGGCTCCACCTTCGACGGCGCCGGCCGCGTGTTCAAGAACAAGCCGGCGCCGACCAACCTGGAGATTCCCCCGCACTGCTATGCCGGCGACACGCGCTTACGCATCGGCGACGACCTGGCCTGAGCGCGCCAGCCCTGCGATGGCCGGAGCTTGCCGATGCGAGAATCTTGCCGGTGGCCGGGCCGTGGCGCGATGCAGCGTGCTCACCGGCGATCGGATGGAGGCAGGTCATGCGGCGCACGCCGAAGGAGAACGTCGGGATGAAGCGCTTTCCGTGGGCTGCCGACGTGCATCGCACGGGCGGGTAGCCGATGCGCACCCCTGCCTCGTGGCATGCGCTGCCTGCCCTGCGCGGCGGCCTGCTGGCGCTGCTGGCGGCCGTGCTGTTCGGCATCAGCACGCCCCTGGTGCAGCAGTTCGGCGCCGGTCTCGGGGCCTTCAGCACCGCGGCCCTGCTGTACGCGGGGGCCGCGGCCGTCGGGCTGCTGTCGCGCCAGCCCACCGGGCTGGAAGCGCGGCTGCGGCGCAGCGACCTGCCCCGCCTGCTGGCGATGGCCGCGTTCGGCGCAGCCATCGGGCCGGTGGCGCTGGCCTGGGGGCTGCAGCACACCAGCGGCACCAGTGCATCGTTGATGCTCACGCTGGAAGCCCTGTTCACCGCCGTGCTGGCCTGGCGCCTGTACCGCGAGACGATGGACGGCCGCGTCTGGACGGCGATGGCGCTGCTGCTGGCCGGCGGCATGGTGCTGGTGCTGGACCAGGGCCTGCGTTCCGAATCCGGCAGCGCGCAGTTGTGGGGACTGCTGGCCGTGCTGCTGGCCACCGCTGCCTGGGGCGTGGACAACACACTGTCCCGCGCACTGGCTGAACGCGACCCCGGCCAGGTGGTGATGGCCAAGGCGCTGCTGGGCGCCACGGCCACCGGCGCGCTGGGCTGGGTGTTCGGCGAGCCACTGCCGTCGGCGCTGGCTGCACTGGCCCTGCTGGCCATCGGCGCCACCGGCTACGGCCTGAGCCTGCGCCTGTACCTGCTGGCCCAGCGTGCCTTCGGCGCCGCGCGCACGGGCTCGGTGTTTGCCTTCGCGCCCTTCATCGGCGCGGCATTCGCGGTGGGCCTGGGCGATCGCTCGGCCAGCGGCCTGATGCTGCTGGGCAGCGTGCTGATGCTGGCCGGCGTGGTGCTGCACCTGGCCGAGTCGCACGGCCACGAACACGACCACGAGGCGCTGGAACATGAACATGCCCACCGCCACGACGACGGGCACCACGACCACGTGCACGACGTGATGCCGGCAGGTGCGCACAGCCACCGGCACCAGCACGCGCCGATGCGCCATGCGCATCCCCACGTGCCCGACGCACATCACGCGCACCGCCACTGAGCCGGGAGCGTCAACGCCGAGACGCTGCTGACGATGTGTGGTGGCGGTGGCTGGCGATCAACCCGGGCAACAGGCGATTCAGCGCAGCAGCGGCATCAGCCAGGTCGCGACAAGCCCGACGACTGCACAGGCACCCAGCAGCGGCAACACGCCGACCTTGAATCGGAACAAGGCCACCGCAGCGGCCACGGTGATGACGGCCGACAACCCATCGAAATACCCGCCGATGCCCTGCGGCCAGAGCACGTGGTGCGCGAAGAACATCGCCAGCTTCAGGATCACGCCCGCCACCGCGGCGGTGATCGCCGACAGCGGCGCCGTGAAACCCAGCTTGCCGTGGGTGGCCTCGACCACCGGGCCGCCCGCCAGGATGAAGACGAACGACGGCAGGAAGGTGAAGAACGTGACCACGGTGGCCGCCAGCGCCCCGCCGATGAAGAGGGCCTCCGGCCCCAGCACCTGCTTCAACCAGCCGATGTGGGTGGCGAGCTGCTGCGCCTCGGGCGCCGGGCAGCTGCATGCAGTAGTTCAGCGCGTGCAGGAAGCGCTGCTCGCTGATCCAGCGCCGCCGCTCGACGAGCTCGGTGTGCATGATCGCGATCTGCCCGGCCGCAGCCACTGGGGGAAAGCGCGCGCACCACATGCTCGAATCGTGTGCCGCGCTGCAGGAAGCCGTTGCTTCCCATCCAGCGGGCGATGCTGCACCGCGCTGCGACATCGCGGTGGTGACCGTGACGACGGTGCGCCCATTCTGCGAGGCTGCCACGCGCATGCACCTCGACACCGCCAGGTTGACGGGCACAGCGCGCAGCACCACCGATCCCGGCACCGGTTCGCTCCGGCACGCCAGCCTTCGCATGGTGGTGCAGTGCCGCGTGCACGCGCCGCTACGGTGGACGCGCAGCGCTGGCGGACCGGCACCCCGCCCGGTGGTCGGCGGGCTGCCCTGCCCCCCGGAGGACCACCCCATGACGCACCCGATCCAGCGTTCGGCCACCCCGTCGCCCAACGTCTCGCGCCAACCGTCGCCCGTGCCGGCCGAAGCCGAGCCGGCGCGCCAGGCGCCACGGCGGCTGGTGGCGGCCGAACTGGGCCCGCCGGGGCTGCCGCCGCAGCGCGTGCCCGCAGCCGCCGGCGTGGCCGACGCCGCCACGGCCGCCCGCACGCTCGACACCCTGCCCGACGGCCTGCTGCAGGCGGTCGCCGGCCACCTGCCCCCCGCCGACCGCCTGCAACTGGGCGGTGTGTCGCGCACCGCCGCGCGCGCGCTGGACCCGGAGGTGCGTGCCGCCCGTGTCGTCACCAGCCATGCGCCCGACGTGGCTGACGCAGCGCGCTTCCAGGCCGTGCTGGGCCCGGGCGATCCCCGCTCGGTGGCGGCCTTGCCGCCACACGTGCAGGCCGAGGCCCTGGTCGCGCTGGCCGGCCGCTTCATGGCCCTGCCGGGCGATGACCGGCAGCAGGCCATCGCCGCCTTCCGGGCCTTCGAGTACCGCGGCGAGCCGCACGCCGTGCTGTCCGACGTGCAGCGTGCTGCGCGTGACGGCACCGTGGGGCTGCGGCGCCGCGAAGCCGCGCTCGTGGGCCATGGCGGTGCGGCCGCCGTTGCGGTGGGCCGCGGCGAGAACATCCAGGAAGTCGCGCGGCGGCTGGCGATCTCGGGTCCGCACGCGATCGACACGCTCGAAGGGCTGGCCATGGGCCGCGCGCACCAGGCGCTGGCCGGCGGCGAGAGCGTGCCCGCCGCCGCCGCGCGCCTGGGCATCAGCACGCCACCGCGCCTGGCCGACCTGGAACGCCATGCCGCCATGCACCTGGGCATCGCCGCGGTGGGTGGCGGCGAGGCGCCGGCCGTCGTGGCAGCGCGACTGGGCATCCACAACCCGGTCTACACGGGCGTGCTCAACCACAGCGCCGCACGCCGCGACGTCGAACAAGGCCGGCCCGTGGACGCGGCGCTGCGCGAATTCAACGTCACCAGCCGCGACGCGGCCCTGGGGCTGGAACTGCACGCCGCGGAGACCGCAGGCGCGGCTGCACTGCAGCGGGGCCAGAACGTCCGGGAGGCGGCGGCACAGCTGGGCATCCACGCGGCAACGGCGCTGGCGCGGCTGGAGCGCCTGGCCGTCGACAGCGTCGGTGCAGCCGCGGTGCGCCAGGGCGAGACCGCGGCAGCGGTGGCGCTGCGGCTGGACATCCGCGAGCAGGCCAACCTCGACCGGCTCGCCGAACATGCGGGGGCGCAGCCACCGGCCAAGCGCGCGCGGCTGGACTGAGCCGCGCGCCACGGCAACGGCACCGCGGCCACCGGCACTTCGCATCGCGACACGCCGCTTCGCCCGGCCACCCTGCCCGCCCCGCAGCGCTGCCTACGATGGATTTCAACTGCATGGCAGGTCCGCCGTGCATCTGCAGGGGCCACGCTCCCTTGAGCTGCAGATGCGGGGCTCCTTGCCGCAGGCCGCCAAACCGCCGGCGCTTGCCGGGCGGGCTTTGAACTGACCTGGACACCGCGGTCACGCGTGGTGATCCGCAACTCTAGGAGTGTGACGATGGGTTCCATGCATGTGAGTTCACCGGTTGCGAGCACCAACGCCGCCGCCGTCTCCAACAAGGACAAGGAGAAGGACAAGACCACCGCCGACTGCGAACACGTCTCCAGCACGGTGACGCAGTTCGCCGGCACCGCCGTGCGCGAAGAGAGCACGGCTGCGGTGACGACCGAGACACAGACGGCCGCCCCGTCGCCGGACGTGGCCGAGGCCCAGGCCGAAGTGGCCGTGGCCCAGGCCCGCCTCGATCTGGCCGAAGCCCGCCTCGACCGCGCCGAGCTCAGCGAGGAGACCGTGGTCGCCAAGCACGACGGTGCCCCCGCGCCGCAGGAAGTGGTTCAGGTCACCGAAAAGGCCACGGACGACGTCGCGGAGTCCGCGGCCCATCTCGCCAAGGTGGAAGACAAGACCGGTGAGACGGCCACCGCCACCGCCGAAGCGCCGCCGCCGCAGACCAAGGAAGAAGCCGACCAGCGCGTGGCTGCGGCCGAGGCCGAGCTGGCCAAGGCCATGGATCAGCAGGCCCAGCTGAAGACGGGCACGACGCCCGCCGACGAGCCCGAGCAGAACACGGCGCAGGCCGACTCCAGCGACCAGGTCACCAACCCGCCGCCGCCGGCACCGCCGAAGTCGACCCAGGACGTGGTCGCCGCGGGCAAGCAGGTGGACCAGATCGTCGACCAGAACAAGCTCGACGCGCAACAGCTCTCGGGCGAGTCCGAGAAGATGGTCACCCAGATGGGCACGGTGGACGACCTCGTGACCGACAACCAGATCGACAAGCAGCAGCTCGCCCAGTCGTCGAACACCTTCGTCTCGGCCATGGCACAGGTGGACCAGTACATGGCCGATGTGCTCGCAGGCCGCATGCCCAGCACCCTGCAGCCCGTGCAGTCGACCCCGCCGATGACGACGATGCCCGTCACGAACAAGCCGGTCACGACGATGCCGGTGCAGGTCGACTCGACCCAGATGCGCCTGCTCGAACTGCTGAACCAGCTGATGGCCTTGCTGCAGCAGCCGGCCGGCGGCATGAAGCCCCAGCTGCCGCAGACCAGTTCGCCGGTCGAGATGGGCAACGTCATCGACCGCCTGGAGAACGCCACCAACCGCTTCGAGCGCGCTGAGAACGAGGCCGGCACGCTGGGCGCGTACATGCGCGACAAGGGCATCAAGACGCTGGACGTCAACCAGCTCTACAACCTCAGCAACAACAAGGGCGGCAAGGTGCCGGAAGACGTGCAGCAGGCTGCCAAGTTCATGCTGCAGAACCCCGACATCTACAAGCGGATCGAGACCAGCGACGTCGCCGGTGCCGACGGCATCTCGGGCGTGGCCAACTTCGACAAGGCCGCGCAGGGCCTGACGAAGTTCGAACCGCGGGCCACCATCAGCTCGTCGCCGCGCCAGAACCTCGCTGAGCGTGCCGAGGACGAGGCTGGCGCGCTGGCCGCCTACATGAACGCGAACGGCCTGAAGAAGCTCGACGTCAACCAGCTCTACAACCTGGGCAACAACAAGAGCGGCAACGTGCCGCCGGACGTGCAGCAGGCCGCCAAGTTCATGCTGCAGCACCCCGAGATCTACAAGAAGATCGAGACCGCCGACGTCAAGGGCGCCGACGGCATCTCGGGCGTGGGCAACATGAACAAGGCCGCACAGGGCCTGATCAACTTCGACCAGCCCACGCTGCAGCCGGTGCGGCCCGCGGTGATGCCGCGCTCCACCCTGGGTGAACGTGCCGAGAACGAGGCCGGCACCCTGGCCGCCTACATGAACGCCAAGGGCATGAAGGTCATCGACGTCAACCAGCTCTACAACCTCAGCAACAACAAGGGCGGCGCCGTGCCCCCGGACGTGCAGCAGGCCGCCAAGTTCATGCTGCAGCACCCGGCGATCTTCAAGAAGATCGAGACCGCCGACGTCAAGGGCGCCGACGGCATCTCGGGCTTGGGCAACCTGAACAAGGCCGCGCAGGGGCAGCTCAACCTCGACCGGCCGGCCTTTGCCACGCTGCGGCCGGCGGTGATGCCCAGGGAGGGCCTGGCCGAGCGCGCCGAGAACGAGGCCGGCACCCTGGCCGCCTACATGAACGCCAAGGGCATGAAGGTCATCGACGTCAACCAGCTCTACAACCTCAGCAACAACAAGGGCGGCGCCGTGCCCCCGGACGTGCAGCAGGCCGCCAAGTTCATGCTGCAGCACCCCGAGATCTACAAGAAGATCGAAACGGCCGACGTCAAGGGCGCCGACGGCATCTCGGGCGTGGGCAACTTCAACAAGGCTGCCCAGGGCCTGGTGGACTTCGGCGTCGCCGACCGGCCGATCGGCATTCCCCGGCCGGTCCGGAACCAGGACATGCTGAACGTGATGCAGCAGATGCAGGACAGCATGCTGCAGCAGGCCCAGAACGCGCAGGCGACGCTGCAAGCCCTGCTCTCGGGCAGCGCCATGCCTATCGGAGCTGCCGTTCAGCTTGGCGCCGAGGCCACGCCCTTCGGCGTGCAGGGCGACGACGACGCGAGCCCCGACGCGCGCTGAAGCGCCCCCGGAGACCCGCACCCATGAAGGCGGCCTGCGCAAGCAGGCCGCCTTTTTTTCGTCGATGGCGGCAGCAGGCGCCCCACCGGCTGCGACGCGTGGACAGCCTTGTCCGCGCCCGGCATGCAGCCGGACAGCCTTGTCCGGCCTGCAACGGGCTGCAACCGCACCTGCAGCGCTAACTCCTTGATTTTGCGGACCTGCGCCGCCGTGGCCGGCCGCTGGCGCGGTGGTCTGCGGCTTGCGCAAGAGGACCAGCGCCCAGGCCGGGCGCGCACCCCCGACCAAACAGGAGACACCGACAATGCAAGTCTTGGCCACCCACGGCGCACTGGGCCTGTCGAACGAGGCATGGATCGGCTCCGGCCGCATCACGGACCACCTGGACACCATGCTGCGCGAGGTTCGCACGCGCCCGGCGACCGTCGACGGCGCCGACCACGAGCCGCGTATCGAAGCCCTGCAAGCGGTGGCGCAGACCCTGCTGCTGCTGGACCGCAGCGACGATGCCGCCGACTTCTTTGAACGCTGCCTGAAGGACAGCCCCCTGCAGTCGCGGCCCGCGCTGCGCGCACGCTCGTGCCTGATCGCCGGCCTGCAGGCGCTGCACAGCAACCAGCTGCGCACGGCCTGGGGCTGCCTGCAGCGGGCCATGCTCACCAAGGAAGCACCCCAGTCGGTGGTGGTGCAGGCCTGTGGCGCACTGGCGACGCTGTACTTCCGGCTTGGCATGCGCAGGCCCGCCGGCGCAGCCGTGGAACGTGCCCTGGCCCTGCTGGGCCCCGACGAAGGCCAGCACCGCATGGCGCGCGCCGTGCTGCACGGGCTGCAGGTGGAGTTCGTCGCGCTCGACCTGCTGCGCCAGCACGAGCGCCTGCACGACCTGGCGTTCTGGCCGCGCCACGAAGAGAAGGCCGGCAGCCGCACCAGCGTGCCCCAGCTGCAGGCGCTCATCGCCGACTGCCGCCGCCAGGCGGCGCCGTTCGGCTTCGTGGCCGCGCGGCTGGACTTCCTCGACACCCTGGTGCAGGTGGCCTACGAAACCTCGGGCGCCGACGGCGCGGCCATGGCCCACATCGACCGGCTGGCCGGCGTCGGCCTGCAGTGCCATGCGCACGCGGCCCGGCACGAGCTGGCGCTGGCCTGCATCGCGGGCCGCAGGACCGAGCGGCTGCGCCAGCTGATGCTGGTGTACGCGGGCGCCGGCCGGGCACGCTGCGGCCAGCAGCACAACATCGAGCACGACTACTGCCAGGCCAAGCTCGGCGAGCTCACGGGCCGCGACGACGCCTACATCGCGCACTACCGCCAGTACGCCGTGCAGTCGCTGGTGCACCTGCGCCAGACCTGCGCCTATATCACCGTGCCCAGCACCGTGCGCCAGCCGGCCGACGAGATCCCGAAGGACGACATCGCCTCGCGCCTGCAGGGCCGCTACCGGCGCGCCTACCAGTACATCCTGGCCAACCTGCACCGCGAAGACCTGTCGATCCGCCACGTCGCCGACGAGATCGGCGTCACCGAACGTGCGCTGCAGCTGGCCTTCCGCGCCGCGCTGGGGCTGTCGCCCTCGGCCGTGATCCGCCAGTGCCGCATGGACCGCATCCGCGACGAGCTGAGCAACGACACCGTCACGGGCGACAGCACCACGCTCGAGGTCGGCCGCCGCTGGGGCCTGCGCAGCCGCTCGGCGCTGTCGCAGGCCTACAAGGCCGCGTTCGGCGAGCTGCCCAGCGAGACGCAGGGCATGGCGCTCACCTGAGCGGGCAGCCCGACCCGGCCTGTTGCCCCCAGGTACTGGGGGCAACCCCGAGAAACGCGCAAGAAACGCCTGTGCAGCGCTGCTGAAACGCGCCAGCAGCGACACTCATTTCGCAGACCAGCACGGGTGTGTGCGCTTCGCAACGAAGCCTGCCGCGCCCGGTGTCCGGCTGTAACGGTCCCACGCGAAACCCAGGTGTAGTCATGAGCCATTTGCGCGGACAGGAACTGAGTCGGCAACCGTCATCGAGCTGCCTGAACATCCTCGTGGTCCAGCCGGGCGACCCGGCGGTCTCCGAGGTGCTCAGCGGCGTGCTGCAGCGCCGCGACGCCCTGGTGGCCTGGGAACGCGACCTGCACCATGCCCGCCAGGCCCTGGCGTCCACCGCCTTCGACGTGGTGCTGGCCGAACCCGAGCTGCCTGACGGCACCGGCATGGCCTTGATCGCCGACAAGGCCGACCGCCTGCAGCGCTGGGCCACGGTGGTGCTCACCGAATGCGGTGACGTGCGCAGCGCCGTCTCCGCCATGCGGCGCGGCGCCTTCGAGGTGGTCGAGAAGAGCAGCGGCCCGCAGCGCCTGGTGGACGTGATCACGAGCATCCACGCCATGTGCCGCCGGGCCACCGCAGCCGCTCTCGCCGGCAGCGATGCCCCGTGCGTGCACCCCGCGCAGCACGCCGCCTTCGACCCGATCATCGGCGACGATCCCCAGATCCAGCAGCTGCGCACGCGCCTGCGCCGCATCGCCCCGGTGCCCACCGACGTGCTGGTGATCGGTGAAACCGGCAGCGGCAAGGACCTGGTGGCGCGCCAGCTGCATGCGCTGAGCGGCCGCCGCGGCGCGCTGGTGGCGCTGAACTGCGGCGCCATCCCCGACACGCTGTTCGAGAGCGAACTCTTCGGCCACGAGGCCGGCGCCTTCACCGGCGCCAGCAAGGCCCGGCTGGGCAAGATCGAACAGGCCCACCAGGGCACGCTGTTCCTCGACGAGATCGAGTCCATGCCGCTGAACCAGCAGGTCAAGCTGCTGCGCGTGCTGGAGTCGCGCCGCGTTGCCCGCGTGGGCGGGCGTGGCGAGGTGCCGGTCGACCTGCGCGTGGTGGCCGCCACCCAGGCACGGCTGGACGAACGCTGCAAGCAGGGCACGTTCCGGCTCGACCTGTGGCACCGCCTGAACGTGGTGGCGCTGGCAATCCCGGCGCTGCGCGAGCGGCGCGAGGACATCGCACCGCTCTTCTTCCACTACGTGCACCAGGCCTGCGAACGCTTCGACATCGACCCGGCCATGCTCGGCGACGCCGGCGCCGGCCGCCTGCTGGCCCACGACTGGCCGGGCAACGTGCGCGAGCTCAAGCACGCAGCCGAACGCTTCGTGCTCGGCATGCCGGTGTTCGACGACGCCGCCGACGACGACGACGGCCGTGCCGGCGACCTGGTGTCGCAGCTGGGGCGCTGCGAGCGCGAGCTCATCCGCAGCGCCCTGGCCCGCCACGGCAGCCGCCCGCGCCCGGTGGCAGCCGCGCTCGGCATCTCCGAGAAGACGCTGCTGCGGCGCATGGCCGAGTACAAGCTCGGCGGATCGGGCTTCTAGACGGGGCTGTCGTCGGGCAGCGCCGGCGCCGTTGCAGCCGCGGCCGCGGCCGCTGCCGTGGCCATCGCGGCCCGCTGGTCCAGGTCGACCAGGCTGCCCGGCAAGCGGTCGTCGCTGCGCTCGCGGGCGCGCAGATCGGCCCAGCCCGGGGTCTGGAAGACAAACTCGCGCTCGCCTTCCACGGCCGACTGGTGGCGCAGCTGTACGCCGAGGTTCAGCGCCGCGCCCTGCTGCTCGCCATTGCGTTCGTAGGCGATCAGCGAGGCCGGCCCCCACGAGCGGTCGTCGGACGCCAGCAGGCCGCGCTGCTGCGCGATCTCGTCGTGCAGCGCGCGCAGCGTGGCCGGTGCCAGCGCCGCCAGCGACGTCAGCTCGTCCAGCCGCTGGCCCACGTCGGGATGCAGGCGTTCGCGGGCGTAGTAGACGTGGTTGCCGGCGCGCATCGACTCGATGGTGTGGAAGAACGCGTTCAGCGTTTCTTCGCCCCGCGCCTGCGGATCGGGGTCGTTGCGGTGCTGGAAGGCGAACAGGTCCACCCACTTGCGCTTGTCGGCGAGCACGATCTCCTTGAAGAAGCGCGGGTCGGCGGTCTCGGTGTCGCTGAAGCTCTTCTCGGCCACCACCTGGCCCTGGCGCAGCGGCACGCGCACGCGCACCGAGCCGCCGCTCTCGCCCTGGGTGACCGATCCGCGCAGCAGCGGCGTGGGCGGCAGGCCGACCGCGCCCACGTAGGCATTGACGCCGGCACCGCCGCTGATGCGGCGGCGCTCGAACCAGCCCGTGCGCAGGTTGTTGACCTGGTACGAGCCGGTCTGGTCGGCATGCCGCACGCTGGTGCGGTGGCCGCGCTCGATGCCCGCCGTCACGCTGCCGCCCACGCGCACGCCGGCGTCGCTGGTGCCGGCGGCGATCGACAGGCCCGTGCCCACCGCGACGTCGCTGCGGTGGGCCTCGGCCTGCTGGCGCAGCAGGGTCATCGACAGGCCCTGGCCGCGGAACTGCACGATCAGGTCCTCGAGCAGGCGCTGGCGTTCGTCGTCGTTGCGCGCCAGCGGCGCACGCTCGAAGAGCATGCGTGCGATGCCCTCGGCCGTGGCACGCACCTCGGCCTCGTTCTGGCGGAACACGCGCGTGCCGTGCGCGCCTTCGCGGTCCTCGACGATCCTGCGGTCCACGCGCAGCATCACGCCTTCGTAGCGGCTGCTGTCCAGGCCCCGGGCGCGCACGTCCAGGCCGCCGGCAAAGCGCGCCAGCATCGAGCCGTCGTTCGGGTAGCCCACCAGCGCACCCATGCCCTGGGCGCGGCGGAGCTGCGTGTCCTGCCCGAGGAAGATCTCGGCGCCATGCGTGGCGGCGCCGGCGCGGAAGACCTGCTCGCGCGCGGACTCGACCGAGCCGTTGCCCAGCGGCACCAGCGCCAGCGACGCGTCGGCCGCGAAGCCCGATTCCAGCGCCGAGGTGGCGTTCAGCCCCAGACCGCGCGCCGACAGTGCGGCGCCGCTGGCGTGCGACAGCTTGATGTGGTTGCCGAAGTACACGTCACCCAGGAACTCGGCCACCATGCCACCCACGGCCTGTGGCGTGTGCGCCCCGGGCATGCGCGTGTGGGCGTGGATCAGCGTGTCGGCGCGCTCCAGCGCCTGCTGGCCGGGGGCGTCCAGTTGCAGGCCCAGCTGGCGCGACATGCGGCCGAGCTCCTCGAAGCCCAGCCGCACCAGGCTGAGTTCGCCACGCACCCGCGCGCGCAGCGCGTCGTGCTCGGCCGTGGGCGAGGCACCTGCAGGCGGTCTGCCGCCGGCTGCCTGCAGGAACTCCGTGCAGGCGGCCTCGATGCGCGCGTCCACCGCCGGCGGCGGCAGGCGCGGATACGTGCGGCCACGCACCAGCTCCTCGAGCGACAGCGATGCCTTGTTCTCCGGCGCCCAGTCGTCCAGGGCCACCTGCTGCGCAATCGTCAGTGCCGCCAGGTTCGGCCGCAGCGGGTCGGGCGGACCCTGCCGCGCGGCCTGCAGCCGGGTCTCCAGCGCGCCACGCAGCGTGGCCACCAGCGCGTCGACCTCGGGGCTGTCGCGCAGCGCGGCCAGGCGGCCGGCCTCGTCGGTGAGCAGGTGGCGGTCGGCACCCGCCAGGCCGAACTTGTACGCTGCCGACAGCACGCCACCCGTCGCAGGCTCGCGGCCCAGTTCCCGCACCGCCTGGGCGAAGTGCTGCTTCAGCCGGGCCAGCTCGGAGCCGGGTGCGTCGTCACGGAAGTGGTTGTCCCAGTAGAACGACTCCACGGTCTGCTGCGCGCTCAGCGCAGCCGGCCCGCCCTGCAGTTCCTGGCGCGCAGCGTCGTGCACGCGCTGGGCCATGCGCTGCACGCTCAGCGGCCGCTCGGCGCGCCGGGGGTCACCCGGCCCAGCGGCTTGTGCGGGTTGGCCGGGCTGCAGCGCTCGTTGGGCTTCGAGCAGCCGCCGCAACGGCTGCAGATGCTCCGGCTGCAGCGCCGGCGCCAGGGCCGTGGCCAGCGCGCCGAACTGGTTGCTGCGCGAGACACGCCGCAGCAGCGCCACGGCCGTGCCCAGGTCGGGGTCCGCCGCCTGTGCCGCGGCGTCGGCCTGCAGCACGCGCTGCAGGGCGTCGGGCCCGCGCAGCGCGTGCAGCGCACCGACGCCGGGCGGCGGTGCATCGGGGCCGGCGGCGTTCTTCACCGCCAGCAGCGCAAGCGACAGGCCCAGCCCCACGTGGGCGCCGTGGGCGGCCCCCAGGTGGTCCAGTTCCGCCACCAGCGCTGCGTGGTGCGGTCCCAGGCCATCGGCCCCGGCCACCGCGGGCTGCTGCCAGAAGCGCGCCACGGCATCCGGCCCGGCGTGCGGGCCCAGCTGCAGCCGCAGCGATGCCGGCCGGTCGGGCTGCGCCGGCACGTCCGCCCCCAGGGCCTCACCGCGCAGCGTGCGCATGGTCTGCTGCATCCACTGCACCTGCGTCGGCACGCCGGCCGCTGCACGCAGCGCCCCGGCCACCGTGCCCAGGATGCCGCGCGCAGGCACGCTGGCGGTGGGCACCGCGGCGGGCGTGGCGAGCTGGGTGGACACAGGCGCGAAGTCGCTCAGCGGTGTCGAGCCGCCGCTTTGCCAGCGCTGGGTCAGCGGCGTGTTGACCACCGAGTTGTTGATGCGCGACGAGCGCGGGTTCTCGTTGCGGCGCAGCGCCGTCTCGGGTGCAGGCGCACCCACGCGCGCCTGCGGCGGCACGGCCGCCGGCTGGGGCTGCGGCTGGGGCTGTGCCGGTACGTTGCGCTGCGGCGAGGGCGTGACGCCGGCGGCGGCGTCGGCGGCGTGCGTGGAGCGCATGTCAGGCCTCCGGCCGGCGCGCCATCGCCGCCAGCGCCACCGCGGTGGCGAACAGGTCGTGCAGGTGATTGAGCAGCTCGGGCTCGGGCAGCGCCGGTGTGGTCCACATCAGCGTGAAGTGGCCGTCGACCACGACAAAGCGCTGCCGCTCGCCCAGCAGGCCCCAGCCCGCCGCTTCGGACAAGGCGCTGATCCACAGCGTGGGCGACACCGTCTCGGCGGCCGCGATGCGGAACAGCGCCACCAGGCGTTCGTTGCGGCCCGGTGCGATGGTGGCCTGCACGGTGTCGCTGATGCGGAAGGCCAGGCCGGCGTCGGCGGCCGGCCCCAGCGGCAGGCCCAGCACTTCGGCCACCGACACCATGTTGTGCCGCAGCGTCGGGGCCGGGGTGGCGAGGAGGGTGTCTGGTGTGGAATTCATGGGCCGGGCTCCTGTGAACGATGAGCAGGTGCAGGATCGGGACGGGCTCCCGCCCGGCGTCATGCCAGGTCTCCGGCAGTCGCCGGCGCCTGCCGGGGCGCCAGCCACTGCTGCACCTGCTGCACGAGGCCGGGGGTGGCGGGAATGGGCGTGCGCGCACGGGCGATGGCCTCGCGCGCCTGGGCTTCCAGCGTGTCGATCAGCGGCACGGCCTCGCCCCGGGCATTGCGGATGTCGCCGTGCTGCAGCACCAGCGGGATCTCGGTGCAGGCCAGCAGGATGGCGTCGGCGCCGTTGTCGGCCAGCTTCTGCGCCGCGCTGCGCAGCCGCTCGCGGCCGAGCTCGACCTCGCCGGCCTTCACGCCCTGGTAGATGCCGGCCATGACCTCGTCGCGCTGCGAGGCGGCGTCGGGCACCATCCACTGCCGGCCTTCGGCGCGCTTCTGGTAGATGCCCGTCTCCACCGTGCCCGAGGTGGCGAGCAGGCCGATGTTGGTGGCACCCGGCGCGCGCTGGTCGAGCAGCTTCATCGTCGCATCGACGATGTGGATCACGTCGACGTCGAGCTTGTGCTTCGTGATGGCTTCCTGCACCTGCGGGAAGAAATGGTGCGCGGTGTTGCAGGTCATCACCACCTCGTCGGCGCCGGCCCGGGCCAGGCGCCGCAGGCTGGCCACCATCTCGGGCGCCGGGTCGCGGCCGCCGGAGAGGATGGCGCCGGTGCGGTCGGGGATGTCGGTGGCCTGGTCCAGCAGCAGCGGCACGTGCTGCTGGTCGGTGGTGGCGGTGGGGTTGAACTTCACCATGTAGCTGCTGAACTGCATGGCTGCGGCCGGCCCCATCCCGCCCATCACGCCGATGCGGCGCGGCCGCTCCGGCGTGCCGTTGAGGAAGGCCGCGGCGCTCTGCACGAAGGCGGTCAGACCCTCGGCGGCGACTTCGAACACGCCCTTGGGCGTGCTCAGACGGCTGGTCTTCTCGTCGGCCCGCGCCAGCGCCGTGGTCGCCAGCGCACCCAGCGTGTCGATGAGCGGCAGCGCGTGCCCGTCGGCCTGCACGTCGCCTGTCTTCAGCACCAGCGGGATCTCGGTGCAGGCCAGCAGGATGGCCTCGGCGCCCTTCTCGCGCAGCGATTCGGCCGCGGCCAGCAAGTTGGCGCGCCCGCCTTCCAGGTCGCCGCGCTTCACGCCGTCGTAGATGCCGGCCATCACGCGCTTCTCCTGCGTGGCGGCGTCGGGATAGATCCAGGTCTTCTGGTGGCCCTGCTGCTCGGCCCGCGCCTCGTAGATGCGGGCGTCGAGCGTGCCGCTGGTGGCCAGCAGCCCGATGCGCTGCGCGCCTGGAGCCTGGCGTTCCAGCTCGGCCATGGTGGCGTCCACGATGTGCAGCAGTTCGAGCTTCAGGCCGAACTTGTCGATCGCGCGCTGCATGTCGCCGTGGAAGTGGTGCGCGGTGTTGCAGGTGATCGCCACCAGGTCCGCCCCGCCGCGGTCCAGGCGCTTCAGGCTGGCCTGCATGTTCTGCACCGGCGAGGGCCCGCCGCGCAGGATGGCGCCGGTGCGGTCGGGGATGTCGGTGGCCTGGTCGAGCAGCACGCGGGCGTGCTCCTGGTCGGTGGCGGCCTGCTTGCGGCTGATGAGCTGCTGCCCGAAGTCGTTGGCCGCGGCCGGGCCCATGCCGCCCATGACGCCGATCACCGCGCGCGGCCGCGCCGGCGGCGGGTGGCCGGGCGGCGCCGCGGCCGCACCGGCGGCAGGCCGTGCGACGCGTGGCGCTGCCGCAGCCGCCGCGGGCGCCGCGGTGGTGGTGGCCGTCGCGGGCTCGTCCGCAGGCCGCGTGCTGGCAGCGGCGCCGCGGGCGCCTGGCGATGTTGGTCTTGCGAGGCTCGTCATGGTCGTGGTTCCCGGCTGAACGTGCATCCATTGGGCGGCGCTGCCGCCGGCCGCGCCGGCGGCGGCGCGAAGCGGCGTGCGGCCAGGCGAAGCCGCCGGCCTGCGCCAGCTGCACCGCCATGTGCGCCAGGTCGTGGCCGGGCCTGCCGCAGCCGACGCTGACGCTGACGGTGCGGAAGGTCTCGCCCTCACGCTGCGCCTGCTGCAGCAGCGCGCTGAAGCGGGCCCGGCCGCCGCCGTGGGCCGGCGGCTTCGCGTGGGCGCGCGCCGTTTCGCGCCCTGCCGGCGCGGCGCTGCGCCGCGACTTCCATCATGCGCCGGCACTGCGAGGACCACCACGATGAACCAAGGCAACGCAGGCGCCGACTGGCGCCAGGGCTACGTCACGGCGCTGGACTACACGGCCGGCCTGTATGCGTCGCTGTTCCCCGAGCACCTGAACTACGCCTGCGTGCTCAACGGCGTGGAGCCGCCGGTGCACGGCCGGCAGTACGACTACTTCGAGCTCGGCTGCGGGCGCGGCACCACGGTCAGCGTGCTGGCGGCGTGCAACCCGCAGGCGCGCTTCTTCGCCAACGACTTCATGCCCTCGCACGTGGCCGGCGGGCGCCAGCTGGCGCGCGAGGCGGGCCTGGACAACCTGACGTTGCTCGAACACAGCTTCGGCGAACTGGCCGACGGGCAGGCCGACCTGCCCCAGTTCGACTACATCACCATGCAGGGCGTGTACACCTGGGTCTCGGCCGAGGTGCGGCAGCAGATCGTGCGTTTCATCGCCCGCCACCTCAAGCCCGGCGGCGTGGTCTCGCTGGGCTACAACGCCATGCCCGGGTGGGCCGCCAGCGCGTCGGCGCAGCGGCTGATGCAGGCCAGCGCGCAGTGGTCCGGCGGCGACGGCGTGCAGCGCGTGGAGCACGCACGCGGCTTCCTGCAGCAGATGGCCCGCTGCGGCGCAGAGGCCTTCAAGGACAACCCGGCGATGGACCGCCGGCTGGCGCAGGTTGCGGGCGCGAGCCCGGCCTACCTGCAGCACGAGTACCTGAACCGCCACTGGCAGCCCCTGTACCACGCCGACGTGGCCGAAGACCTGGCAGCGGCCAAGCTGGACTTCGTGGGCTCGGCGATGCTGCCGCACTTCGGCATGGCATTCCCGCCCGAGCAGCAGGCGCTGCTGGACAGCATCCCCGATCCGCGCTGGCGCGAGACCGCCAAGGACTACCTGCTGGGCAACTCGTTCCGCAACGACGTGTTCGTGCGCGGCCGCCGCAGCCTGCAGCCGGCGCGCCGGCGGCAGCGGCTGGGCAGCTTCCAGATGGCGCTGACGGTGCCCGTGGACACCGCGGTGCGGCAGCTCGCGCGGGCCGACGCACACCTGGCCGACGCGATGCGCCCCGTGCTGCACCAGCTGGCGGCGCAACCGATCAGCCTGGCGTCCTTCGAGGGCGACGACAGCGGCGCCGGCCACCCCGACACGCCCGACAGCGCCCAGCTCATGGCCGCCGTGTTGTCGATGAACCGCCACGCCAGCCTGTTCGAGAGCCCGCCCGTGGCCGACGACGGCCGGCGCGCGCGCGCCTGGAACGCCCTCATCGCAGCCGACGCCCTGCTGGGCGGCACCTGCGCCGCGCTGGCGTCGCCGGTCACCGGCGGCGGCATCGACACCGACACCGCCGGCCTGGCCGTCTACCGGCAACTGGTCGACACGCCCGAGGCCGACCCCGACCAGGTGGTCGAACGCGCGCTGCTGGCACTGCGCCGGCTGGCCGGCGGCGACGCCCCCGCCGTGCCGGCGCAGGCCGCGCGGGTGCGCGCCGTCGTCGAGCACGACGTGCCGATCTGGCGGCGGCTGGGCGTGCTGTAGCGCTGGCGCTGACCGGCGCTTCGCGCGGCCGTGCATCGTTTCGCAGCGCCGCCGCACGCGGGCCGCAGCGGCACCTACCCTGGACCACATGGACGCCGCCTCGAGCGTCCGGACCAACGGAGACAGCCATGCACACCCCGAGCCCCGCGTCCTTCCTGCACACCCCCCTGCCGGCAGCACCTGCCGATCCGGCCGCCGCCCTGCTGGGCAACCTGCAGCGCCTGGTGGAGCACACCACCCGCCTGATCGCACTGGCCGCGCGGCAGCTGGGCCTGGACGAGACCGGCGCCCGGCTGGCCGGCGAGAGCTGCACCCTGATGGCCGGTGAACGCACCGTGGGCATCCTGCCCGTGGCGCTGGAAGGCGACACGCTGGCGCTGGTGCTCAGCGTGCAGACCACCATTCCCGTGCTGCCCACCGGGCAGGTGGGCGACGCGGTCACGGTGCTGCAGCACGCACCGGGTGCGCTGCACGCGTTCTCGGCCTCGCTGGGGGCCACGGCCGAGGGCTGCTGGGTGGTGTTCCGCACGGTGCGCGCGCGCCCCGATGACGGTGCCGCGCTGGCGCTGCTGCTGCTGGAGACGGTGCGCCTGGCGGACTTCGTGCTGCAGGGCGGTCCGCAGTTCAGCCACTGAACCCGCGGAGCCCGCCATGACGACACTGCGCACCGGGGCGTCCGGCCTGCCGGCATCTCCCGCGTCCCCCGCCGCCGACATTCCCGCGCCGTCGAACCCGCCTGCAGGGCTGGCCACCACGCAGGGCGCTGCGCGGCAGCGGCGCCTGGCAGCCGACCCCACGGCGTCCCACCTGCCCGGCCAGGCCCCTGCCCGAGCCGCGGGCGCTTCCGACCGGCCGGCGCCGCGCGGGGCGATGCCGGCGCTCATGGCCGTGGGGCGCGCCGCAGCGAACTCCAGCGCCGCCACCGCGCTGGGCGCGGCCGCCGTGGCCGTGGCCGACACGGTGGTGCCGCCGGCATCGCAGCGCGTGCTGGCCCACGTGGCCACGTCGCTGCAGCGCGCCTCGGAAGGCTCGGCCCAGGTGCGCACCGACCTGCAGGGCGCGCTGGAAGCCCTGCAGCGGCAGCCTGGCTCCGCGCAGGCGCAGGATGCCGCGCACCAGGCGCTGCGCACCTACGCGCGCTCCACGGCCGGTTATGCCGACTGCATGCTGCCAGTGGTGCACAAGACGCTGGCCGTGGGAGTGGCAGGCGCGGGCATGGCCTTCGGCGTCGGCCGCAGCTCGGGCGTGGCGCTGGCCGACCTGGCGCTGCGCAGCGCCCGCGGCGACCCCACCAGCCTGGGGCTGCAGGCGCCGGCCATCCCGGCCGGGCGCCCCGGCACCGACGCGGTCGTCAACGCCACGGCGCAGGCAGCGCTGGGCGCGGCCATCGGCGGCATGGGCAGCTTCGTCGGCCAGACGCTGGTGGCGCCACTGGTCAACCGCATCAACCGGCAGTCCGCACCGGTGGACCTGCGTGCCGTGGTGCCCGACGAGATGGTCGCGCTGATGAACCAGCTCCAGCCCGGCGCCGGCACCGCATTGCGTGCTGCAGCCCGGGCCGAACAACAGCAGAACGTGAACATTGCAAGCGAACGCAACGTGGCGGTGGGCAAGTTCTTCTTCGATGCGGCCAACGCCGTGCGTGTCGGCATGCAGGGCTCGAACACGCTCGGCGTGGCCGGCAACGTGCTGGCCGGCACCGCCGTGTCCAGCTGCGCCGGTGCCTGCATCGGCGCCACCATCGCCATCAACGCGTCGCTGGCCCAGGCCCGCGTGCCCGACATGGACCAGCTGCGCGCAGCCGCCGCCGCACCGGGCGCCGGCCCCGCAGCGCTGGACACCCTGCCCACCCATGCCGTGCCGCTGTTCTTCACGAAACACGGCACGCGGCCCGAGACGATGTTCAGCAACCCGGTGGCCGACCCCCGGCCCAGCCGCGAGGCCGTGCTCGGCGACGCGCCCGGCGACTTGCCTCCGCACACGCCGTCGCGACTGGCCTCCACGGTCAATGCCGCCACCAGCATGGCGCAGCGTGGCGTGGCCATGCTCCAGGCCACCACCGGCACCACGGTGGTCGCCGCCATGACGCCCGCGTTTGCCGCCAGCATGCCCACGCAGGCCCAGGCCGATGCAGCGCGCGCCATCGCGGCCGCGGTCGGCATCCACACCGCCATCCAGCCCTGGTTCAGCGAGCTGGCCGCAGGCATTCCGGCCCGGGACCGGGCCATCGTCGCGAGCCGCCAGACGGCCGTGGACGACGCCGCGCGCCGACAGCGCGACATGGGCGCTCCACCGGCCCCGGCCTCCGACATCGAGATGGTCGACGTGCGCCCGCAGCAGGCGGCTGCGGTGGCCACCGCAGCCACGCCAACCACGTCCGGCACCGCCTTGCCGCCGAGTTGAGCGGCAGGGCCCGACGCCTCGCCGGGCACGTCCTGGCAGGCCTCGATGCGCCTGGCAGGCGCGTCCAAGCACGTCTGACGGGCGCCTGACCGCAGCCCCCCCTCGGTCGCGGGGAGCCTCCCCGCGGGGCCGAACCCGCCCGCTACCATGTCCGCTCACTTGGCTTGAACGGGCTCGGGCAGTCGCCATGACGATGAGGGGGTTGTCAACCAGCATCGACACACCGCTGCGCAGCTGCGCTGCCGGTCTTGCGCTTGCCGTTCCAGCGCCCGTGGGCGTTCGCCGGCCGCGCAGGTGCCTCGCATGACGGCCGCCCGCACTGCGGCCCTAGCCCTGCACATGCGCGCCCTTCCATGAGCGCCGCGGCTGTCTTCGTGGGCGCGCGCGTGCAGGTGCTGCCGCACGAGGCTGCCGGCTTCGACGCCACCGGCAAGGCGGCGCTGCTGCTGGCGCTGGCAGCCCTGGAAGGCCCGGCCGAGCGGCGCCGCGCGGCATTGCTGCTGTGGCCCGATTCCCCCCAGCGCCAGGCCCGCAACAACCTGCGCACGCTGGTCCACCGCTTGAACCAGCGCTGCGGCGTGGAGCTGCTGCTGGGCACCGAGCAGCTGAGCTTCGACCCCAGGCGCACCCAGGTCGTGACGCAGGACACCGACACCCTGCTGGCGACACTGAGCGCCGGGGGCGCTGCCGCCTGCGAGCTGCTGGCGCAAGCCGACGTGGACGGTGCCGGTTCCGAGGCCCTGGGCGCGTGGCTCGACGCGGCGCGGCAGCGCTGGCGCCGGCAGCAGCTGGCTGCGCTGTCCGAGGCCTTGCGGGCGGCATTGGCCGCGGACGAGGGCTCCCGCGCGATCGCACTCGCGCGAGCCTGCGTGCAGCTGGAGCCGCTCAGCGAACACGGGCACCGCCAGCTCATGGATACCCTGGCGCGCTGCGGCGACCGCGCCGCGGCCCTGGCGGCCTACGAAGACTGCCGGCAGCTGCTGCGCCAGCACCTGGGCGTGCTGCCCGACGAACAGACGCGCACCGTGCACCTGCGCATCCTGCAGGGCCAGGCGCAGCCTGCGGCTGCACCGCGGCAGTCGATGGCGGCCGGGCTGTCGCCGCTGGGGGGCGCAGCGCGCTTCCCGCTGGTCGAGCGCGAGGCGGTGCTGGCCGAGGCGCGCTCGGCGCTGGCCAAGGGCCAGCATGTGGCGCTGCAGGGCGAGGCCGGTGTGGGCAAGACGCGGCTGCTGCGCCACCTGGTCGAGCAAGGGGAAGCCGAACAGGTGGCCATCCGGCCGGGGGCGCGCGACGAACCCTATGCCGCCCTCACGCAGTGGCTGCAGGAAGTGCAACCACGCCGGGCGCCACGCATCGGCCAGCCCGAACGGGCCGAGCTTGCGCGGCTGGCGCCGCACGCCTTCCCCGGCGCGCAACCATCCCAGGCCAGCCTGTCGCCGATGCTGCTGCACGAGGCGCTGCGGCACTGGACGCAGCAGCTGCATGCCGCCGGCGTGCGCTGCCTGGTGCTGGACGACCTGCACCTCGCCGATGCCGCGTCGCAGGCGGCGCTGGGCGCCCTGCTGATGCGGCCCGAGGGCGACGCGCCACCGGCACCGCCGTTGCTGCTGGCCCACCGCAGCGGCGAGATCGGCGGCCCGCTCGCCGAGGCGCTGGTGGCCGCCCAGGTGCACGGGCAGGCCTCCTGCATCGCGCTGCAGCGGCTGTCGCTGCAGGGCGTGCAGCAGCTGCTGGAGTCGATGCAGGCCACGCAGGCCCGCGCGCTGGCGCCGCAGCTGCTGCAGCGCACCGGCGGCAACCCGCTGTTCGTGATCGAGATGGCGTTGCACGCGCTCGAGAATGCCGAGACCGTGCCGACTGCCAGCGGCAGCGTCGACGCCCTGCTGCGCTCGCGCCTGGCCAGCTGCAGCCTGGCGGCGCAGCAGCTGGCGTCGGTGGCCGCCGTGGCCGCCAGCGACTTCTCGGTGGAACTGGCCGCGGCCGTCACCGGGCAGGCGCCGCTGGCGCTGACCCCGGCCTGGAGCGAGCTGCAGCAGCGCGGCCTGTTCGCCGACCACGGCCTCGCGCACGACCTGGTGCGCGAGGCCGCACTGGGCGTGCTGCCGCAGCCGATCCTGCGCAGCCTGCAGGCCCAGGTGGCGGCGCAGCTGGAGGTGCAGGGCCAGGAAGGCGCGCGCGTGCTGCGGTACTGGCTGGCCGCCGGCAACTTCGACCGGGCGCTGCCGCATGCGATGCACCAGCTCTACAGCACCAGCGCCGCGGGCCTGTCGACCGGGCAGCTCGAGGTGGAACTGCTGGGGCTGCTGGAGCGGCTGAGCGACCCCGTGCTGCTCGCCAACCTCTGGCTCAGCACCGAGATCCAGGGACGCATCCAGGCCGACCACCTGCCCGCCAGTGTCTGGCCGCGCATGGAAGCCCTGGTGGCCAGGGTCGGACAACTGGCCGGCGGCGACCCCGGCGTGGCCGCCTGGATCGGCTACGAGACCGCGCGTGTGCAGTACAACCGCGGGCGCGTCAGCAAGCGGGCCTACGATTTCCTGCTGCCGCTGGCCCAGGCCATGTCGCCCACCGGGCCGGAGCGCGCCCGTGTCGAGCTGTTCCTCGGCCTGATGGCCCACAACCTCAACGGCAGGCGGGCGGAACATGCCGAACGCGCCAAGGAGGCGGTTCGGGACCTGCCGCGCACCATCCGCAACGCCAGGCTGCTCAACTACGTCGAGACCGTCTGCGCCCTGGGATCCAGCTTGCAGGATCTGGTGCGGGATGCGGCGGCAGGCCTGCGCCTGGCGCGGCGCACGGGCGACGTGGCGACGGCCATGCGCACCCGGCGCCGCATCGCGCTGGCCCTCGCCAGCGGCGGCCGGCACCGCGCCGCCGACAGGCACTTCGTCGTCGCGTTGCAGCAAGCCGGCGTCGGCACCCCGCTGGATACGACCAGCGAGCCGGTGGTCGAGGGCATGATGGCGCTGAGCAATGGCCGCTTCTCGGTCGCGACGGACTGCTTCCTGCGGCTGCAGAACGCCGAGCGGGCGTCGGTGCGCGACCTGTTCCTGGCGCTGGTGGCGCTGCGGCTCGGCCAGTGGAACCAGGCGCGGTCCCGCTTCGGCGCGGTCCGGGCCGAGCACCTGCGCCACCAGTTCCTGACGCTGCACCTGCATGCCGTGCTGGGCTCGGAGCTCGACCGCATCGAGGGCAGGGACGCCTTGCCGTCGCTGCGCGAGGCGCTGGCCGCCATGGCCGAGCGCGGCATGCAGGGTGCCATCCGGCTGACGATGGAGTGGGAACTCACGCAACGGACCGCGCCTGCGCCCGAGCGCCTGCAAGCCGGCGAAGCGCTCATCGCAGCGCTCAAGGCGACCCCTTCCAACCCTCGCCTGCCGCCCCTGCTGCTGGAGGTGGCCGAGGTGCATGCGCAACTCGGCAACCCCGCGGGCCTGGCGCTGGCCCGCGAGGCTGCACGCGCGCTGCGGCGCGGCAACACGACCATGACGCTGTACCTGCCCGAGGGCCTGGTGCGCTGTGCAGCGCTGCTGCAGGACAGCGACCCCGCCGAAGCCGCGACGCTGCTGCACGTGGCACGCCGCTGGGTGCAGCGGGCGCTGCAGCACGTGCCCGACGAGGCGCGCACGGGCTTCCTGACCCAGATCCCCGTGAACCGGCTGCTGCTGGACGGGCCGGCATGAGCGCGGCCCGGTGAGCGCAGACGCCGACGTCGTCGTGGGCGCGCGCGTGCAGGTGCTGCCGCACGACGCCGCCGCATTCGACGTTACCGGCAAGACCGCCTTGCTGCTGGCGCTGGCGGCGCTGGAGGGCCAGGCCGAGCGGCGCCGCGCGGCACTGCTGCTGTGGCCCGACTCCCCCGAGCGCCAGGCCCGCAACAACCTGCGCACGCTGGTGCACCGGCTGAACCAGCGCTGTGGCGTCGAGCTGCTGCTGGGCACCGAGCAGCTGCGTTTCGACCCGACCCGCACCCGCGTGGTGACGCAGGACACCGACACCTTGCTGGCGACACTGAATGCCAGCGGCGCCCCCGCCTGCGAGCTGCTGGCGCAGGCCGGCGTGGACGGCGCCGGCTCCGAGGCCCTGGGCGCATGGCTGGAGGCATCGCGGCAGCGCTGGCGCCGGCAGCAGCTGGCGGCGCTGTCGGAGGCGCTGCACGCGGCGCTGGCAGCAGGGGACAGTGCCCGCGCGATCGCACTCGCGCGGGCCTGCGTGCAGCTGGAGCCGCTCAGCGAACACGGGCACCGCCAGCTCATGGACACCCTGGCGCGCTGCGGCGACCGCGCCGCGGCCCTGGCGGCCTACGAAGACTGCCGGCAGCTGCTGCGCCAGCACCTGGGCGTGCTGCCCGACGAGCAGACGCGCACCGTGCACCTGCGCATCCTGCAAGGCCAGGCGCATGCGCAGCCCCCGGCGGCCGTCAACACCGGCCTCACTCCCCTGGGCGGCGCAGCGCGCTTTGCGCTGGTCGAGCGCGAGGCCGAGCTGGCCGAGGCCCGCGCGGCAATGGCCCAGGGCAAGCACGTGCTGCTGCAGGGGGAGGCCGGGGTGGGCAAGACGCGGCTGCTGCGCCACCTGGCGGACGGGGTTGACGTGGAGCCGCTGGTCGTGCGCCCCGGCACACGCTCCGAGCCCTACGCTGCCGTGGCGCAGCTGCTGCAGGAAGTGCAGCCGCGCCGCACGCCACGCATCGGCGTGCCCGAGCAGGTCGAGCTCGCCCGGCTGGCACCGCTGGCCTTCCCCGAGGTGCAACCCTCGCAGTCGGACCTGTCGGCGCCGCGCCTGCATGCGGCGCTGCGGCACTGGGCCGCGCGGCTGGCCGACGCCGGCGTGCAGCGGCTCGTGGTGGACGACCTGCACCATGCCGACACCGCATCGCAGGCCGCCTTCGCCGCCCTGCTGGCACCCGACGACGACCACGCCACTCCCGCGTTGCCCCTGCTGCTGGCCCACCGCGCCGGCGAGGTCGAGGCCGTGCTGGCCGAGGCGCTGGTGGCCGCCCAGGTGCGCGATCAGGCCCGCTGCATCACCTTGCCGCGCCTGTCGCTGCAGGGCGTGCGTGCGTTGCTGCAGGCCATGCAGGCGGCGCACGACGACGCGCTGGCCCAGCGGCTGCTGCAGCGCACGGGCGGCAACCCGCTGTTCGTGATCGAGCTCGCGCGGCAGCTGCAGGACGCGCCGGAGTCCGATGCCCAAGATGCTTCCGCCGGCTCCGATGCCGCCCCCTCCATCACGACCGACAACCTCGGCGTGCTGCTGCGCTCGCGCCTGTCGGGCTGCGGCAGCGAAGCGCAGCAGCTGGCCTCGGTGGCCGCGGTGGCGGGCCAGGACTTCTCGGTGGAGCTGGCCTCGGCCGTCGTCGGCAAACCGCCGCTGGCGCTGATGGACGCCTGGAACGAGCTGCAGCAGCGCGGCCTGTTCGCCGACCACGGCGTCGCCCACGAGCTCGTGCGCGACGCCGCGCTCGGGCTGCTGCCGCAGGCCATCGGCCGCACGCTGCACCGCCAGGTGGCGGCCTTCCTGGAAGCGCAGGGCCAGGTGGGCCAGCGCGTGCTGGCCCACTGGCTGGCAGCCGACGATCCCGACCGCGCCCTGCCCCATGCCGTGCACCAGCTGCACGCGGCCCAGCAGGCAGGCCTGTCGACGGTGACGCTCGAAGTGGACCTGCTGGCCCTGATGGCACGGCTGAGCGACGCGGCGCTGCTGCCCGCGCTGTGGCTCAGCGCCGAGGTGGACGGCGAGGTGCGTGAAGAGATGGTGCTGCGCGAGCACGCCCCCAGCCTGGCGGCGCTGGTGGCGCGCGTGGAGCAGTGGCCACAGACCGAGGCCGTGACGCAGTGGCTGGCCTTCGAGCGCGCGCGCCTGCTGCACTTCCGCGACCGGCAGACCGCGCGTGCGTACGCCGAGCTGTGCACGGCCGCCGAGCGCATGTCCGCGCACGGCGCAGAGCGCGCGTGGGTGGAGGTGTTCCTGGGCAACGCCGCCTTCTGCCTGAACGGCGCCATGCTCACGCACTCGCTGCGCGCCCAGGCAGCGATGGCCGACCTGCCCCGCAGCACCCGGAACGCGCGGCTGCTGCGCTACATCGACATGCAATGCGCGTTCCGCCCCGACGTCGCCGGCCTGCTGCGCGCCAAGCTGGCCTTGCTGCGCGCGGCCAGGCGCCGGCACGACCACGGCGCCGTGGACGCGGTGCGCTACGAGATCGCCGTGCAGTGCGGGGTGCGGGGGCTGGTGAACTCGGCCTACCGGCAACTGCGCATCGACGAGCGCATGCGTCTGTCAGACGAACGTCTGCAGTCACACAGCGGCGAGCAGCTCATTTTCGGTGTGGCCGCCTTGAACGCCGGCCGCTACGCGGCGGCGCTGCGCTTCCTGCAACTGCAGGGTCCGCCCGGCAGGCAGGCGAGCTGCGGGCTGTTCAGCACGCTCGTGTGGATCAACCTGGGCCAGTGGCACCGAGCCTGCGAGCAGCTGCAGGCCATCGACCTGCACGCGCTCGAAGAGGACCTGGTGTACCTGAACGTCTACGCCGTCGCACGCCGCAGGATCGACAGCCACCGGGGCGTGGACGAGCTGCCGGCCCTGCAGCGGCTGCTGGCGCGGGCACGGGAGCTCGGCGTGCAGGGCATCAACCTGCTGGCGCTGGAATGGGACATCGCACGCACGCACGGAGATGCCCATGCCGCCCTGGCCACGGGCACGCAGCTGCTCGCCGACATGCGCCAGTCGCAGGCCGCGGCGCGGCGCCGCACGCCGCTGCTGGTCGAGCTGGCCGAAGTGCATGCCCGGACCGGCAGCACCGCAGGCCGGGCGCTGGCGCTGGAAGCCGCCCGTGAGCTGCGCCGCGGCCGCAGCACCTCGACCCTGTACCTGCCCGAAGGCCTGGTGCGCTGCGCGACGCTGCTGCGCGCCACCGATCCCCACGAAGCCGCGACGCTGATGCACGTGGCCCGGCGCTGGCTGCAGCAGGCGCTGCCGCATGTGCCCGAACTGGCGCGCCGGAGCTTCGTCGATGACGTGCCGTTGAACCGCCTGCTGCTGGACGACACGGCCGGGACGGGCTGAGTCCGGCCGACTCCGGCCGACTCCGGCTGATGCGGCTTCGCTTCCCGACGCATCGTTTCGGCCGTGGCGGCCGCACCGCCGCGGGTCGGCCCCTAGGCTGTGCCGCATCGATCCACCCCGGATCCGAACGCGGAGCCTCCCATGTCACAGACCATCCACTCCGATCCCGCCGCGCGCCTGGCCGACGCCGCTCGTGCCGCCCTGCGTGGCCCCGATGCGCCCAAGACCACCGCACCGGACGTCTCGGAGATCAAGTCGCTGGTGCAGCAGATGGCAGGCCACATCATCGCCCGCACCGCCGTGCCCGGGGCACCCGCCGAAGGCGACGTACAGCGCAAGGCCCCTGCGGGCGACGGCGCCGGCGCACTGGCGGCCATGGTGGCGCAGATGCGCCAGGAGCAGGCCGCCGAGCAGATGGCGGCGCTGAAGGCCGGCGGCCACGAGCGCCTGCTGCAGGCCCAGTTCGAGGTGATGGACATGCAGGACGCCCTGGGAGCGATGGGCGGCCCCGGCGACACGGCCTTCGGCGACCCCGGCATGGCCGAGCACGCGGTGGCCGGCCTGCGCCAGGGCGGCGCACAGCCACCGGCCGGCGCCGAACTGCCGGTGAGCAAGGACAACGAGATCCTGTTCACGCTGCAGAAGCACATGGACAAGATCCCCGACGGCTTCAAGTTCGGCGACCTCGAACGGCTGTCCAAGGACGAAAGCCTGCCGCCCGACCTGCGCGACGCCTACGCGAAGCTGAACGACAACCCCGAGCTGCTGGCCCGGCTGGACAACGCCAACCTGTCCGGCGGCCGCATCCGCCAACGCCGCAACCGCGACGACGAGAAGATCACCCACGGCGACCTGCAGAAGGCCTTCCAGGACCCGGCGCTGGTGGCCTACAACCAGCAGAAGAGCCAGGACTACGCCAGGAACTACATCCCGTCGGACGCCTCGGAGGCGAACGCGGTGCCGCACGCCATCACGGCCAGCGAGGCCTCGCGCGAGCTGCACCTGTATGCCGACAGCCTGCCCGACACCATCGACCGCCAGGCGCTGCAGGACATCGTCGACGGCAAGTGCGGCAAGAAGTGCCCGGCGCAGCTGCAGGCGGCAGCGCAGTTCATGCTGGACAACGAGGCCGAGTTCAAGAAGCTGGCGCCCGAAGGCCGGATCGCGCGTGACCAGCTCGAGGCCGCGACGCTGGGAAGCATCCAGCTGCACCAGCACGAGGTGGACACGCTGCATGTCGTGCAGGACAACAAGCAGGCCTTCCTCGACGCCGGCGGCGGCACGATCTCGCGCGACTCGCTCGAGAAGATGCGCAACGACACCACGTTGTCGCAGGAAGTGCGCGACGCCGCCACGCAGCTGCTGGCGAACCCGCTCATCTTCGGCATGCTCGACAACGGCTCCCAGGGCTTCGACGCGTCGCGCAGGAACAAGACGCACGACAAGAAGATCAGCGGCAACGACATCGACGCCTGCCTGGCCAAGCTCACCAAGACCAACCTGACGCCGCCGCCTGTGCCCACCGAGGCCCAGCGCGAGGCCGCTTCCGCGGCCTTGACCGAGCGCGACGCAGCGGCCGTGAACGACATGGCGCTGGGCATGGCCGACGACCCCGAGCTGAAGGAGTCGCGCGGCGGACGCACCGGGCTGAAGAAGTTCCTGTCGGGCCTGAGCCGCGTGCTCGACGTGGTGAAGGTGGTGCTGGACAGCGTGGCCAGCGTGCTGCCGCCGGGCCTGTCCACCATCGTCGCCGGCATCGGAGCCGGCGTGGCCGCAGCCAACAACTTCGGCTGCAAGATGACCATGATGCGCATGGACGGCATGTCGCGCGAGGAGTCGCGCAAGGCCGCCGGCAAGATGATGGCCATGGACGCCGCCGGCAGCGCGCTGAGCATGATCCCGGGCGGCGGCATCGCCGCGCAAGGCGCCGTGCAGGCTGCCAAGGCAGGTGCCACCATCGCGGTGAAGGAAGGCGCCGAGGCCGCGGTCAAGGTGGGCGTGCGCGAAGGCGCCGAGGCCGCGCTGAAGACCGGCGTGAAGGAAGGGGCGGAGAGCGCCGCCACCAGCACCGCCACCACCGCCACGCGCAAGGTGACGCAGGAAGCCGCGGAAGCCGGCACCCAGCAGTCCACGAAGCAGTCGTTCAAGGAAGGCGTGCAGGACGGGCTGCAGGAAGCCGCCACCGACCAGGCGATGGTCGAAGCCCAGATGCTGCAGCAGCGCAAGCAGCAGGTCGAGGCGCAGGTGATGGCGCAGGGCGGTACGGCGGCGCAGGGCCCGTCGCTGGAACAGCAGGTGGCGATGCAGATCGCGATGAACCAGCTGGTCACGGCCGCCAACACGCCCATCGCCCCGCCGCCCACGGTGAACATCGACATGAACAGCTCCAACCCCTGGGGCGGCGCGTTCGGCGATGCCTTCGGCGTGCAGGGCGACGACGAGGAAGAAGAGGCCGAAGAGAAGAAGTAGCGGCACCAGCCCGGCCGCGCGTGCCGTGCCCGCACCCCCGCCCGTCTTCCCCGAGGCCCCTGTGATCCACCCCGCCCGCTTCCGACAGGCGCTGCTGCTCGCGGCCGGCGCAGCCTGCGCCACCTGCGCCATCGCCGCCGACAGCGCCGCGAGCCCGCGGCTGCCCGGCAAGTCGTTCGTCTACGACGCCAAGCAGGTCCAGCTCAACGAGCTGCTGCGCGACTTCGCCGGCGCCATGGGCCTGCCCATCGTCATCGCCGACGGTGTGACCGGCACCGTGAACGCGCGCTTCGCCACCACGCCGCGTTCGTTCCTGGACCTCATCAGCCGCAGCTTCGGGCTGATCTGGTACTACGACGGTGGCGCCGTGTACGTCTACCCCTCGGCCCAGATGCAGAGCCGGCTGTTCAAGCTGAGCGGCCCGGTGGCCGACGGTGCAGAGGCCAGGCTGCTGTCCTTCGGCCTCGTGGACAGCCGCTATCCGCTGCGCTTCCTGCCGGCCCAGGGCGGCACGCTGGTGTTCGCGTCCGGGCCGCCGCGGCACATCGAGGTGGTGGAGGCGCTCATCGCCGTGCTCAGCGACAACGAGGCGCCCCCCAGCCCCGAGACGACACGCAGCTTCGTGCTCACGCACGCCTCGGCCGTGGACCGCACGGTGATGGGCGTGGCCGTGCCGGGCCTGGCCACCACGCTGGCCGGCTTCTACGGCCAGCGCGGAGGCGGCCCCGGCGGCGCCGGGCAGGTGCACCCCGCCGAAGAGGCACTCAACGCCGTGCCGGGCAACACCGCGGCGCAGATGGCGATGATCGAGGGCTCGCCCGAGAGCCGCGCGCGGCGCGACGCCGCGATGCAGGGCATCGGCCGCTCGCTCACCACGCCGACCACCTCGCAGGCCGTGGCGCCGAACCGGCCCGCCACGGGCGGGCTGTACGTCCCGGCGCCGCCGCCGCCGCCCCAGCGCAAGCCCGGGCCCGTGCGCTTTGCGGCCGACGAAACCACCAACCTGCTGCTGGTGCGCGCGCCCGAAGACCAGATGCCCGCCATCGAGGCGCTGATTGCCCAGCTCGACGTGCCGCGCGACATGATCGAGGTCGAGGCCACCATCATCGACATCTCGTCCGACGAGGTGCAGGCGCTCGGCTTCGACTGGCGCTTCAACAGCAATTCGCGCCAGATCGAGCTGTCGCCGGCCACGGCCACCACCACCACCTCGGGTGCCATCCCGCAGGGCGGCGGCTTCAACATCACCACGCTGCTGGCCTCGGGCGGCCGCGACCTGCTGGCCCGCATCCGCGCGCTGGAAGCCAACGGCAGCGCGCGCGTCGTCTCGCAGCCCAAGGTGCTGGGCGCCGGCAACCGCACCGCGGTGCTGTCCGACAAGCGCACGGCCTCGGTGCGCGTGGCCGGCAACCAGGACGCCAAGCTCTACTCGGTGGAGACCGGCACCACGCTGCAGGTGACGCCGCGCCTGATCCGCGACCCCGCCACCACCCGCATCAGCATGGAACTGGTGATCGAAGACGGCGGCTTCGGCAGCGACGCGGTGGACAACGTGCCGATCGCGCAGCGCACCTCCATCAGCACCATCGCCACGCTCAACGAAGGCCAGGCGCTGCTGGTCGGCGGCATCGCCGTCGAAGGTGCCAGCGGCGGCACCTCGGGCATCCCGGTGCTGTCGAAGCTGCCGCTCGTGGGCGGACTGTTCCGCTTCGATGCCTCGCAGTCCTCGCGGCGCCAGCGCCTGTTCCTGATCACGCCCAAGCGCGTGCTGCTCGATGCCGTGGCGCCGCCCGAGGTGCGCCAGCCATGACCACGCTGCGCGTGCTCAGCGGTCTGCACGCCGGTGCGTCCATCGCGTGGACCGGCCCGCGCCTGCGACTCGGGCCGAGCGAAGCGCTCGACGTCTACATCGGAGACTGGAATGCCCCGCCACTGGAACTGGAACGCGACTCCGAAGGCCGGCACCTCGCGCGCTGGGCGGCCGCGGACGGGGAGCTGGTGGTGGCGGGACAGCAGCACGACGGCGAGAGCGTCTTCTGCCTGCTGCTGCCCTGGGTGCCGGTGCGCTTCGGCGCCGTCATCCTGTGCATCGGCCCGTCGGACCAGCCCTGGCCCGACGATGCGCAACTGCTGCAGCGCTGCTTCTCGCCGCAGCCACCGGCACCTGGCGATCCCGAGCTTGCGCCGCGTCGCGCGCCACGCCGCCGTGTGCTGATGGCGGTGGCGGTCATTCCCTGCGTGGTCATCGCCGCCTCGGCAGCGATGAGCCGCGCCGACGGTCCGGGCACCGACGCTGGGGCCAGCGCCGACGCCGGCCTCGCTGCTGCCAGCGCCATGGCGACAGCGGCCGCATCGGCAGCATCGCACGCACAGGCTGCGCCTGCGGCTCGACCCGACCCGGTACAGCGTCTGCGCAGACTGCTCGCGCCGGCCGCGCTGCAGGGCCTGGCGCTCGAGCCCGCGGGCGAACGCGTCATCGTGCGCGGCGTTCTCGGCAGCCGCGCCGAGGTCGACCGGCTCAACCGCCTGCTGGACCAGCTGCCGCCCACTTTCGACGTCAGCCGCCGCTTCGTGGCCGTGCCCGAGATCATCGACCGGCTCTACGAGTCCATGCCGGACAGCGGCCTGAAGGTCGAGCACACCGGCACGCACCACTTCCGCATCAGCGGCAGCGTGGACGATCTCGACCGCAGCACGCAGGTCGTTGAACGCATCGCCGCCGACCTGGCCGAGTTCGGCCTGCGCATCGACACCGTACTGCAAGAGCGCCATGCCGGCATCCCCGCGCTGAGCGGGATGCTGGTGGACAGCCAGGGCACCTCGTTCCTGCGCACGCGCGACGGCGTCAAGCACATCGTTCCTGCGCCTGCATCCGGCAAGTCCGCCGCCGAGGGCGCGCGATGAGCCGCCGCTTCGACACGGCGCACCGCGCGGCTTCGCATGCCCTGACAGCGCTTCGTGTTGCGGCCCTCCGCCACGCAGGTGCCTTCCTAGACTGGATTCAAGCCCGGGCACTGCACCGGACCAGGAGAACCACGGCATGACCCTCGACGACACCGCAGCCGAACGGCTGCTTGCCTTCTGCGGCCGGCTGCCGGCCTTCCCTGGCGAACAGCGCCAGGTGGAGAGCAACGCGCGCTTCGCGCTCGCATGCTTCGCGCAGCGGCGCACCGCGCTGGAAACCGAGCTCAACACGGGCGGCCAGCCGGGCCAGGACATGGCCGCGCTGCGCTGCGAGATCGAGGCGCTCGACGCCGCCCGCAGCGTGGTCACGCAGCTCTGGGAGCGGCGCTTCGGCGCACCGCTGCCCGCTGCCTGAAAGACGCTCAACACAGATTCCGCGGAACGAGCGACCGCGAGAAACCGGCGCGAGCCGGGTCAATTCGCTCTATGACTAGCCGGAGAAGTGCAATGGTTACTGGAGTTTCGGGCTCGACAGCCACCAAGATCGACACCACCCCCACCATGGACAACAAGATGGGGCTCACGGACGGCCTGGCTGCCAACCTCGGCGCCGCGGGCTCGGCCCTGGCCGCCGGTGGTGGCGCAGCCCTGCTGGGCGGTGCCGTCTCGGGCGCGATGGACACCGGTGCACTGTCGGCCGAGGCCATCATGGCCAAGGCCAACGACGTGCAGAACAAGCTGGCCATGGCCTCCGCGGCCAACCAGGTCGCCGGCCTCGTGCGCTCGATGATGATGCAGGTGCTGCGCGACTTCATCAAGGACGCGAAGGACACCGTCAAGGACCAGGGCGAAGCCGGCCACAAGCCGTAATGCGCGCCGCCAGGGCAATGGCCGCGGGGTGCTCAAGCCCTGCCGGCCGCTGCCCAGCGCGGGCGCAACGCCCGCGCATCCCACCCCCTTGCCGGAGCTTTGCGCATGGAAACGCAAGAACGCCACGACCCGATGCACATCGCGATCAAGTACGTCGCGGGTGTCTGCATCGACGAGAACTTCCTCGACGAAGCCGAGTCGATGCTGGTCTTCCTGGACATGGTGCGCATCGCGCCGCGCACCGTGGGCCTGCTGCACGTGTGGACGCGCAGCCAGCGCGGCGACCTGCGCGAAGCGCTGCGGCGCTGCAATGAACTGAGCGAGCTCTACCCCGACGCGGAAGAGTTCCAGCCGCTGCTGGCGGTGCTGCGCTATGCCGGCGGCGAACCCACGTGGCGCGTGGTGTGCGACCGCCTCGTCGATTCGGTGACGGCCAGCGCCGAGAGCAAGCAGCTCGCGCGCTCGCTGCTCGACGGCACCTTCGGCAAGAAGAAGGCACAGCAAGGTGCCGCGTCCGGCGCGCCCGACAGCGCACCCGACGGCGCCGACGACGCACAGGCCGAGGCCTTCGACTTCGCCGCGCACGGCAGCTTCATGCGTGCCTGAGTCCCCGACCCATCCCCTGCACAGGACACCCCTCCATGGACACCACCAGCTTCGTCAGCGCCGTGCGGCCCACCTCGGAAGTCGGCCCGTCCCTGGACGCGCCCTTCAGTCCCGGCACGCCGCCTTCGGCATCGCCCGAGCTGGTGAGCAAGTTCCAGGCGCTGATGAACCGCGCGCCCGCCGCCGAGGGCGCAGACGCGAACGCCGCAGTGGTGCCCGCGGCGGCCGTGGCCAAGGTGGACGACCACATCCGCCACCACGCCGAGATCATCGACCGCGTCGCCTCCGTCAAGTCCGGCGAGATGAGCCTGGCCGACCTGCAGGTGATGCAGATGCAGAGCACGGTGCAGCTGGGCATGATGTCCATGACGCAGGCGGCCTACTTCCAGGTGCTGGGCTCCAGCAAGAGCAGCGTCAGCGCGCTGATGAAGAACCAGTAGGCGGCGCGGCCATGTCCCCCGCCCTTGCCCCTGCCCCTGCCGGGCGCCGGGCCAGCCTGCACGCGCTGCGCTTCGTGCTGCGTTTCGTGCTGCTGGCATGGTTCGTCGTGGCCCTGGCGGCCCTGGCCGGCTGCCAGATCGACCTGCACACCAAGGCCACCGAGACCGACGCCAACGAGATGCTCGGCACGCTGCTGGCCGCGGGCATCGACGCGCGCAAGCACACGCCCGACGCCGGCAAGACCTGGTCCATCAGCGTGGAAGAGACGCAGATGGTGCGCGCCATCGACGTGCTGCGCGACAACGCGCTGCCGCGCGAGCGCCGCGCCACGCTGGGCGACCTGTTCAAGAAGGAAGGCCTGATCTCGTCGCCCACCGAGGAGCGCGTGCGCTTTCTCTACGGCATCGAACAGGGCCTGTCGGAGACGCTGAGCAAGATCGACGGCGTGATCGTGGCACGCGTGCACATCGTGCTGCCCAACAACGACCCGCTGGCCACGGTCACCAAGCCCTCCAGCGCGTCGGTGTTCGTGAAGGTGCGTCGCGGCACCGAGATCCAGGCGCTGGTGCCGGCCATCAAGAACCTCGTGGTGCATGCCGTCGAAGGGCTCGAATACAACCAGGTCACGGTGACGCCGGTGGCCGCTGTCAGCTCGTCGGTCAACGACACCACGCCGGCGCGCGTGGACGCCGCCACGACGGCAGACAACGGCAAGCCGGGCCTCGCAGTGCAGCTGGGGGCCGGCGTGCTGGCCCTGCTGATGCTGGCCGCCGCGGGTGCGCTGGCCTGGAAGAAGGGCTGGCGCCCGGCCCGCTCGCGCCAGGGCAGCGCGCCGGTCTCCACAGGCAGCGACGTGGTCACCGCAGATGGCCCCGCTCGTTGACATCGATGCGGCCGACCCCGCCGTGCGTGCCGGCCACCTCGCCACCCAGGCGGGGCAGGTGCTGCAGGACCTGCCGCGGCGCCTGCACCCGTCCTGGATCGACACCGTGGGCGCCGACCCGGCGACGCTGGCTGCCGGCGGGCCCGAGCTGCTGAACATCGCGCTGCTGGCGCGCTTCGACCTGCGCTGGCCCGACCTGTCGGCCGCCAGCCATGCGCTCGAACTCGCCTGGCTGCTGCCGCCCGCGCAGCTGGCCCGGCTGTGCGCGGCGCGTGCCCTGTTTGCCGTGCGCGGCGCACTGGCGCGCAGCGTCGACGCCGGCGCGCGGCGCCGCGCACGCGCGCTGGTGGGCGACGCCAGCTTCGAGGCCCTGGTGGCCGTGCCGCAGCCCAGGCGCGAAGACACGGCACTGCCGGCCGACGACACGCCGGCCGTGCTGGCACATGGCCTGGCCTTGCTGGACGCGGCGCTGCAGTGGCGCGACGCCCGGTCGCGCCGGCTGATCGCGCTGATGCTGCCGCCGGCCGGCCGGCCAGCCACACCGGCGGCCGCGCAGCCCCCCCACGCCGCAGCGGCGGAGCACACCGCCTTCGCCGCCGCTTTGCACACCCTGTTTCCGGAGCACGCATGGCTTTTTGGCTCAGAACCGGCGACCTCGACATCGGCGTGAGCGACGGCGTGGTCCGCGGCGCGGACTTCGCCGACCTCGTGCAGGCCTGCGAGCTCAACACGATGGCGGCACAGCACCTGCTGCAGGCCGGCGAGGAAGCCTCGGCCATCGTGGCCGAGGCACTGCGCCAGGCCGAGCTGCGCATCACGCAGGCGCTGGGCGAGTGCGGCCGCATCCGCGCCGAGGCGCGCGAGCAAGGCCTGCGCGACGCAGCGGAACGCTGGGCGCACGAGATGGCCGAGAAGGCCTTCGACGCGCAGCGCAGCATCCAGCGCGCGTCCGACCGGCTGGCCGAACTGGTGAGCCTGGCCACGCAGCGCGTGATCGAGGTCGAAGACAAGGACGGCCTGTACCGGCGCGCCCTGCGCACCGTGCGCCACCTCGCCAGCGACTCGAAGACGCTGGTGCTGCACATCGGCGCCGACGATGCCGAGTACGCACGCTCGGTCGTGGGGCAGCTGGCCGAGGAGATCGGCATCGCCGTGCCGCTGGAAGTGAAGGTGGACAGCCGGCTGCTGTCGGGCGGCTGCGTGCTGGAGTCGGACTACGGCGTCATCGACGCCAGCCTCGGCCTGCAGCTGCAGGCCGTGAAGAAGGCCATCAGCAAGGCCGCACAGGCGGCGATGAGCCACGTGGACGACACCGCGGCGAAGGCCGGCGCGCCGCTGCCCGGCCAAGCCGATGGGCCAGGACCGGACCGCGGACAGGGACAGGCCCATGCAACTGGACCTTGACCAGTTCACCCGAGCGCTGCGCCAGGCGCTGCTGGACGACCCGCCGCTGCCGGCCACCGGCAAGGTCTTCGAGGTGCTGGGCACGCTGATCCGCGTCAGCGGCATGAACGTCAAGCTCGGCGAGCTGTGCGAGCTGCGCGACCGCTCGGGGGCGGTGCTGCAGAAGGCCGAGGTGGTGGGCATCTCGCGCAGCACTGCGATCCTCTCGCCCTTCGACCAGCTCACCGGCATCTCCACCGACACGCGCGTGTTCGGCACCGGGCGGCCGCTGTCGGTGCCGGTGGGCAACGGCCTGCTCGGCCGCGTGCTCAGCGGCCTGGGCGAGCCCACCGACGGCAAGGGCGAACTGCTGTGCCGCGAGGAACGCCCGGTGTTCCGCGACCCGCCGGACCCGATGTCGCGCCGCGTCATCGAGCACAGCATGCCCACGGGCGTGAAGACCATCGACGGCCTCATGACGCTGGGCGAAGGCCAGCGCATGGGCATCTTCGCGCCGGCCGGCGTCGGCAAGAGCACGCTGATGGGCATGCTGGCGCGCGGCACGCAGTGCGACGTCAACGTCATCGCGCTCATCGGCGAACGTGGCCGCGAGGTGCGCGAGTTCATCGAGATGATCCTGGGCGAAGAAGGCATGCGGCGCTCGGTGGTGATCTGCGCCACCTCGGACCGCTCGTCCATCGAACGCGCCAAGGCCGCCTACCTGGCCACCGCAGTGGCCGAGTACTTTCGCGACCGCGACCAGAAGGTGCTGCTGATGATGGACTCGCTCACGCGCTTCGCACGCGCGCTGCGCGAGATCGGCCTGGCGCGCGGCGAGCCGCCGGCACGGCGCGGGTTTCCGCCGTCGGTGTTCGCCGAGATCCCGCGCCTGCTGGAACGCGCCGGCATGGGCGCGCGCGGCTCGATCACGGCGCTGTACACCGTGCTGGCCGAAGACGAGACCGGCGGCGACCCCATCGCCGAGGAAGTGCGCGGCATCCTCGACGGCCACATGATCCTGTCGCGCCGCATCGCGGCGAAGAACCAGTACCCGGCGATCGACGTGCTGGGCAGCCTGAGCCGGGTGATGACGCAGGTGGTGCCGGCCCGGCACGCCCAGGCCGCCGGCCGCCTGCGCAAGCTGATGGCCAAGTACGACGAGGTCGAGACGCTGCTGCAGGTGGGCGAATACGCCCGGGGCAACGACGCCGAAGCCGACGAGGCGGTGGCCAAGATCGAGGCCATCAAGGCCTTTCTCAACCAGCGCACCGACACGCTCAACGGCTTCGAGCAGACGCTGGCCGAGCTGAACCGCCTGGTGGCCGCGTGAGCAGTGCTGGCGGCAACCGCACACGTGCGCTGAAGGTGCTGGTGGGCGTGCGCGAGCGCCGTGGCCGCACGTTGGAAGAGGCGGTGGACGCCGCGCTGGCGCAGCAGGCCGAGGCCCGCGACGTGGAGCAGGTCGCACAGCGCGCGCTGGTGGACGTGCTGGCCGCCGAGGCCGGCGAGCGCGCCAAGCTGCTGTCGCTGACCGACGCCGGCTGCACCTTCGACATCAACACCCTGCTGCTGCGCGAGCACGTGGCCGAGACCATGAAGGGCAAGGTGGCGCTGCAGCAGCAGGACGTGGAACGCTGCGGCGCGGCGGTGGCCAAGTGCACGCAGGCCGTGCGCGAGCGCCGCAGCGACGTGGCGCGCAACCGCCAGAAGGTCGACCGCCTGAAGGGCGACATCACGGCGCTGCGCACCCAACGCCAGCGCGAGGAAGACGACCAGCAGGACGAAGAGTCCGAAGAGGCCGCCATCAGCCGCATGCTGCAGGAACGCGCCGCCGACGCCACGGGGGCAGGCGCAGAGGCCTCGCCATGATCGACATGCCCACCGGGGGCGACGTGCGCTTCGTGGCGCTGGTGCTGTTCGAGATGCTGCAGTCGCTGCAGGTCAGCGCCGCGGCGGTGGCGCTCTACATGATCCGCTTCGTGGTGGTGATGCTGGTGCTGCCGGTGACGGCCGAGCAGATCGTCAACAACATGTCGCGCATGGGCATCGCGATGATCCTGGCGCTGTACGTCGCCATGGGCCGGCCGTGGGACGAGCTCAGCGGCCTGAGCGGCGCCGAGATCGGCTTCATCGCGCTGAAGGAGATCATCCTCGGCCTGGCGCTGGGCTTCGCGATGTCCACCGTGTTCTGGGTGGTGGAGTACGTGGGCGCGCTGATCGACACGGCCGCAGGCTTCAACAACGTGCAGCTGCAGAACCCGATGAGCGGCGAGCAGTCCACGCCGGTGTCGAACCTGCTGGGCAAGCTGGCGGGCGCGGTGTTCTTCTCGATCGGCGGCGCAATCTTCTTCGCGCAGGCCATGTTCGAGTCGTACCAGGCCTGGCCGCTGGCCGACATGACGCCTTCGGCGCAGGGCATGTACGCCGTGTTCCTGCAGCAGCAGATGGGCGCGCTGTTCAGCAACATGATCAAGCTGGCGGCGCCGGTGCTGATCGTGGTGGTGCTCATCGACGTCGGCATCGGGCTGCTGTCACGCTCGGCCGAGAAGCTGGAGCCGGCCAGCCTGGCGCAGCCGATCAAGGGCGTGGTCGTGGTGCTGATGCTGCTGCTGATGGTGGGCGTGGTCTTCGAGCCCCTGCGCCAGTACCTGGTGCCCCGCGGCGTGGTGCAGCAGTTGTCGCCCCAGCCGACCGCACCAGGGACCCAGCGCTAGCCCGCACCCGCCACCACGGTGCTTCGCATGTCCATCCCTGGCTTCGCTGGTCGGCGCCGGCAGTGCCTGCCGGGCCGGTAGCCTCCGCGCACCATGGCTGTCAGCATCGCTTCCAGCACCGCCGCCCCGGGCACCGCCCGGACCGAGCAGCCGGCCACCGCCACTTCCGGGCCTGCATCCTTGGGCGACGGCCTCGACGACGCGCTCAGCAGCGCCCTGTCGGTGGCCCTGCGGGCCGAACACACGATGAACCGGCTGGCAGCCGTCAGCGCGTACTACTCGTCGCTGAGTGCGGCCGCGGAATACCGCTCGACCGCGATGCGCGCCTTCCGGCAGGACGTGAAGGACCCGGTGAAGGACCAGGGCGAAGCCGGGCGCAAGCCCGGGGCCTGAGCGCCGGGCCCGGCGGCACCGGCCTCGGCTTCGCGCCGGCGCGCCGCACTTCGCGCCCGCCGGCACCGGCCCCCTGCCCCTTGCGCATGCTCAGGTCCGACGCGGCAAGGCGCCGCGGCCACAGGACCTGCCGTGTCGGAAAAAACCGAACCCGCCACCGACAAGAAGCTCAACGAGGCCCGCAAGAAGGGCCAGGTGCCGCAAAGCGCGGACCTGGCCACCTCGTTCGCGTTCGCCTTCGCGCTGACAACGCTGGTGTTCATGGCGACGACCGACGATGAGCGCATCCGCAAGATCGTCCTGACCGGCATGGCCGTTGCCGCACACGACGGCGAACAGGCGGTCGACGTGGTGCTGCAGCTGACCTACGCGATGGTCGTCGACGCGCTGTGGATCTGCGCGCCGGTGCTGCTGGCGGCCATGCTCGGCGGCGTCATCGGTGGCCTGGCGCACGTGGGCTTCAACGTGTCGTTCGAGCCGCTCACGCCCAAGTTCGACAAGCTCGACCCGGTGGCCGGCGTCAAGCGCATGTTCTCGCTGAAGACCTTGTTCGAGGTCTTCAAGGCGGTGGTGAAGGCCATCTTCATCGGCTGGGTGCTGGTCGAGTCGATCCGCTCGCTGATGCCGATGCTGGTGTACAGCGGCTACGGGCAGCCGGTCAGCATCGGCATGGCCGCCTGGGACGGGCTGATCCAGCTCTTCGCCCTGTGTGCGGTGCTCTTCGTCGTGCTCGGCGTCATCGACTTCGTGATCCAGCGCCTGCTGTTCCTGAAGGACCAGAAGATGTCCAAGGACGAGGTCAAGCGCGAGTACAAGCAGGACGAGGGCGACCCGCAGATCAAGGGCGAGCGCAAGGCCATCGCCCGCGAGATCGCGTTCTCGGACCCCGCACCGGCCGTGGCCCAGGCCAACGCCGTGGTGGTGAACCCCACGCACTATGCAGTGGCGCTGCGCTACGAGCCCGAGGAATGTGGCCTGCCTTTCATCGTGGCCAAGGGTGTCGACGGCGAGGCTGCGCTCATCCGCGAGGCGGCCAAGGCGCAGGGCGTGCCCATCATCGGCAACCCCGAGCTGGCACGCGCGCTGTACAAGATCCCGCTGCGCTCGACCGTGCCCGAGCCGCTGCTGGAGTCGGTGGCCATCGTGCTGCGCTGGGCCGAGCAGCTGCGCGGCGGGGAGCCCGCAGGATGCTGAGGACGGCCAAGCGCTTCGGTGGCGACGTCGGCATCGGCGTGCTCATCATCACCGTGCTGGCACTCATCATCGTGCCGGTGCCGCTGATGCTGATCGACGCGCTGCTGGCGGTGAACCTGATGATCAGCGCGCTGCTGCTGATGGTGGTGATGTACGTGCCCAGCGTGGTCGAGCTGTCCACGTTCCCGACGCTGCTGCTGTTCACGACCATGTTCCGCCTGGCGCTGAACATCGCCTCGACCAAGGTCATCCTGCTCACGGCCGAGGCCGGCCACGTGATCGAGGCCTTCGGCAACCTGGTGGTGGGCGGCAACATCGTCGTCGGCTTCGTGGTGTTCATCATCATCACGATCGTCCAGTTCATCGTCATCGCCAAGGGCTCGGAACGGGTGGCCGAGGTGGGCGCGCGGTTCACGCTGGACGCGCTGCCGGGCAAGCAGATGAGCATCGACGCCGACCTGCGCGCCGGCATGATCACCGGCGAGGCGGCGCGCGCCCGCCGCGACCTGCTGGGCATGGAAAGCGCACTGCACGGCGGCATGGACGGCGCGATGAAGTTCGTCAAGGGCGACGCCATCGCCGGCCTCGTCATCACCGCCATCAACATCCTGGGCGGCATCGCGATCGGCGTGATGTACATGAACATGACCGCAGGCCAGGCGGCCGAGCGCTTCACGGTGCTGTCCATCGGCGACGCGATGGTGTCGCAGATCCCGTCGCTGCTGATCTGCATTGCCGCCGGCGTGCTGGTCACGCGCGTGGCCGACGAGCGGCGCGTGGGCAAGTCGATCTCGGTGGGGCAGGAGATCGGCGAGCAGCTCACCAACAATCCACAGCCGCTGATCCTGTCGGCCGTGCTGCTGATGGGCTTCGGGCTGATTCCGGGCTTTCCGGTGGTGCCCTTCGTGGTGCTGTCGGTGGGCATGGTGGCGGTGGCCTACTTCCGCTCGAAGAAGGCGCCGCGGCGCGCGGCCGAGGCGGCCTCGTCGCCCCTGCCGGCGCTGATGCGCGAAGGCGGCAAGGCGGCGGTGCCGACGATCCAGCACAAGCCGCGCGAGTTCACCAGCCCGCTGGCGATCCAGATCTCGCTGCAGATGTCGAGCGCGCTCGACGTGCCCGCGCTGGACACGGCCTTCGCACGCGAGCGCGACACGCTGCAGGAAACCCTGGGGCTGCCCTTCCCGGGCATCGACGTGGTGATCGGCCGCGAGCTCGAACCCGCGGACTACCGCATCCACGTCCACGACGTGCCCTGCGACGGCGGCAGCCTGCAGCCCGACGCGCTGCTGCTGCTGGAGGGCGACGACAGCACGCGCGCCCTGTGCGAAGTGCACAGCGCCGCCTGCGGGCAGGAGCAGACCTGGTGGATCGCCGCCGCGCGGCGACGCGAGATCGGCAATGCACCGGTGCTGACGCACGAAGAGGCGCTGGCCCGCCACGCCATCGCCTCCATGCAGCGCCAGGCCCACCTCTTCATGGGCGTGCAGGAGGTGCAGTGGATCCTGGAGAAGGCCGCCAAGGACTACCCGAACCTGGTGGCCGAGACGGTGAAGGCGCTGCCGCCGCTGAAGATCGCCGAGGTGCTGCGCCGCCTGCTCGAGGAGCAGGTGCCGGTGCGCAACATCCGCTCGATCCTGGAGAGCCTGGTGGCCTGGGGCACGAAGGAGAAGGACCCGCTGATGCTGACCGAGTACGCACGTATCGAGCTGGGCCGCTTCCTGGCGCACCGCTCCACCGGCGGCAGCGGCCTGCTGGAGGTGGTGATGCTGGACCAGGGCGTGGAGCAGACGGTGCGCCAGTCGATCAAGCAGACCCCGGCGGGCAACTTCCTGGCGCTGGCGCCCGAGACCATCGAGCAGATCAGCGAATCGGTGCTGCAGCTCTCGGGCCGCTCGCCGCAGGCGGCCCGGGCCGTCATCACCTCCATGGACATCCGGCGCTACGTGCGCAAGATGCTCGAACGCAAGGCGCCCTGGCTGCAGGTGTATTCGTTCCAGGAACTCGGCGGCCACGTCGAGCTGCGCTCGCTGGGGCGGGCGCAGCTCTGACGCCTGGGCAGCACGATGGCCAGCACCAAGCCACTGCCGTTCGACCGCGTGCGCGTGATCGTGGACGTGCACACGGGCCAGGTCCGCCGCCACGACGACCGGCGCACACTGCCCCTGCAGCGGCCGGCACCGCAGGCGGCGTGGCGCCAGCCGGCCAAGCAGGCCGAGGCGGCGCCGCCGGCGGCCGTGGTGGCTGCGTTTGCGGCAGCGCTGGCGGGTGGCGCGGGCGATGCCGTCGAGCGCCGTGCCGCCGACGGCGCGCGCGACGACGCAAGCCCGGGAGCGCGCAGGCGCGACGATGCCCCACCCGACACCGACGGTCGGCACCCGCCGGCCACGCACGATGCTGCAGATTCGGCGGTGGCGGCCGATGCAGACCCCTCCAGCCCCGCTGTGCAGCAACGACTGGCCCGCCTGGCCGAGCGGACCGCGGGCGATGCACAAGCGGCCCTGCCGGTGGCGGCGATGGCCGCCATCGCCCGCTCGGTCCAGGAGGCCACGGCCATGCACGCCGTGGCCGCGCTGGTGCTGGACACCTGCAGCGGCGAGGGCAAGCGCGAAACCGGCCCGTGGGAATTCACGCTGCCGCTGCACGGCCAGGGGCTGGGCCGCAGCAGCCTGCTGCTGCGGCTTTCGCGTGAGCTGCTCTCGCTTCGCTTCCACTGCGACGGCCCCGACACGCGCGACCTACTCTCGCGCCACAGCGCTTCGCTGCTGGACCAGTTGCAGACGCATCTGGCCCCCCCGCTGGTGGTGGACATCGTGTTGAGCGATGCCTGATGGAGCCCAAGGACCATGGACAGCACGATGGTTGCGCCGCTGGCGGCATCGCTGGAATCCGTCGCGGAGTCCGATGCCGCGCTGTCGCGCCTGGTGTTCCGCGACAACCTCGAACGCCTGCTGCGCCAGTGGGTGCCGGGGCTGCGGCTGGTTCGCACCCCCGCCGCTGCCGACGCTGCCGCGCCCACGCAGGCCGCCGACGACGGCCGCACCTTCGGCATCACGCTGCGCGGTCCCACGGTGGAACTGGCGCTGCGCCTGCCCTGGGCCATCGACGCCGTGTCGGCCTCGGTGATGGCCGCCGATGAGTGGTCGCCGGCCGTGCAGCTGGCCTGTCTGTGCGCGCGTGCGCGGGCCACCGTCGGCGGGCTGCTCGACTGGCTGGGTGCCCTCGGCCTGCGCCCGGTGAGCCTGCACGGCCGCGCCGGGCGCTTCGAGCCGGCGCCTGACGGCACGCGCTTCGAGTGCCAGGTCGGCCGCCACCGCGTCGAAGCCCAGCTGCGCTGCCTGGACACGGCCTGGCCGGCGCAGGCCTGCAAGAGCGCGGTGCGGCACGCGCCACCGCAGCTGCACGCCGTGGCGCGGCTGCCGCTGCCGGTGTGCGCCGTGCTCGGTGCGCGCCGCATGCCGCTGTGGCTGCTGCGCTCGCTGGGCGCTGGCGACGTGGTGCTGCTGGGCCGCCAGAGCGGCCCGCCGGATGCAATCGACGCGGCCATGCTGGTGGTGGGCCGGCGGGGCCGCGGCGCGCTGGGCTGGCCCTGCACCGCGCGGGGCCGCGAGATCACGGCAACTGGAGAACTCCGCATGAACACCGACACCCTCATCGCCCCCGGCACCCAGGAACACGACGCCCCGGCACTCGCTGCCTCGGAGCGCGCGCCCAGGGCCGACCCCATGGCCGACCTGGAAGTCGACCTGCACTTCGAACTGCAGGTGCTGAGCACGCCGCTGGCCGAGCTGGCCGCCATGCAGCCCGGCTACGTGCTGGAACTGCCGGTGCCGGCCACGCAGGTCTGCGTCGACCTCGTCGTCGGCGGCCAGGTGCACGGCCGCGCGCAACTGGTGCGCGTGGGCGACCGGCTGGGTGCGCGCATCCTCGAGCTCTTCGATGCCGCCGCCTAGCGTCGCCATCTTCGACGCCTTCTCGCTGGCGACGATCGCCTTCGTGATCGGCGTCGTGCCGCTGGTGGCGGTGGTGCTGACCTCGTTCCTGAAGGTCACGGTGGTGCTGGGCCTGCTGCGCAACGCCATCGGCGTGCAGCAGGTGCCGTCGAACATGGTCGTCAACGGCATCGCGCTGATCATCTCGGCCTACATCATGGCGCCGGTGGGCATGGACGCCATGGACGCCATGCGCACCAAGCCCGACACCGCCAGCTCGCCGCAGCGCTTTGCCGATGCCATCGACGCCGCGAAGGAGCCCTACCGCAAGTTCCTGGAAAAGCATGCACACGAGAAGGAGCGCCAGTTCTTCCTGCGCTCGGCGGCGTCGATCTGGCCGCCCGAGCGTGCGGCGGCGCTGAAGCACACCGACTTCATCGTGCTGGCACCGGCCTTCACGCTGTCGGAGCTGTCCGAGGCCTTCCGCATCGGCTTCCTGCTCTACATGGCCTTCGTGGTGATCGATCTGATCATGGCCAATGTGCTGCTGGCGCTGGGGCTGTCGCAGGTGAACCCCACCAACATCTCGATCCCTTTCAAGCTGCTGATGTTCGTGGTGCTCGACGGCTGGTCGGTGCTGCTGCACGGCCTGGTGCTCACCTACCGCTGAAGGCGACCCCCATGCACTACGACGACGTCATCCAGATGACCACACAGGGCCTGGTCCTGGTGCTGCTGATCTCGCTGCCCATCACCGCGGTGTCGGCAGTGGTGGGGCTGCTGGTGTCGCTGGTGCAGGCCATCACCTCGCTGCAGGACCAGACGCTCTCGCAGGGGCTGAAGCTGCTGGTGGTGACGCTGGTGATCTTCTTCACCGCGCCCTGGGCCAGCGCGCTGGTGATGGCCTATGCGCAGCAGGCGATCCTGGGGGCCTCGGGATGAAGCTCGGCCCGGTCCAGCCGATCGCAGCGCCGCCCGTGGCCCCGCTGCCGGTGGCGGCCGTGCCCGCCGTGCCCGGTGCACAGCAACAGGCGCGGGCCGCATCGCCAGCGCCCGACGCGCTGCTGCCGCGCGACGACGACCCGCACAGCCCGGCGCACGGCCAGGGCCAGCGCAAGGGCACGCAGTTCAAGTCGCCACGCAACCACCAGCCCCGCAGCACGCAGCCTGCCAGGCCGCAGCGCAGCGCGCCGGGGCCGCGCCCTGCCGCCAACGCGGCGAGCGCGCCCGATGCGTCGCCTTCCGGGGCCAGCGAGAGCCTGGACAGCACCGACACCGACGACGACTTCGAGACCCGCCTGCGCAACGCGGGTCAAGGCGTGCGTTCGATGGCGTCCCAGAGCGACAGTGGCAGCGGCGGCGAGCAAGGCGGACAGCAGGATCGCAAGTTCGCAGCCATCAAGCGCCTGCGGCTGCTCGACCTGCTGGGCCCGCGGCCGATGGCCACCGACGGCATCCAGGCCGCGATGCGGGCACCGCAGCCGGCCGAGGCGCTGACGGCCCACCTGTCCGGCATGGCCCGGGGCGCCAGCGCGCCGGTGGAGAGCAACGCGATGGCAGCCTACGTGCTGCGCGCGGCCCAGGCGTGGCTGGCCAGCCAGGGCCCGGGCACGTCGGGCGGCACCGCGACGCTGAGCAGCGTGCGCGCAACGCTGGTCGACAGCGGCGGGCCCGCGGGCGCCGCGCTGACCGAACGCCATGCCGCTGCCTGCGTGTGGCTGCCGGTGTTCCTGCTGAACCTGGACAAGCCGCGCACGCCGCAGCAGCGCGCGCAGGCCATCGACAGGCTGGCGATGCTGGAGAGCCGGCTGGCGCTGAGCCGCGGCACGGGCCAGGGCTGAGCCATGTCCGAGCCGGTGCTGGACAGCCTGCTCGAAGCCGTGGCCGCCGAGATCGGCCTGCCCGACCCGGGCGCGATCGTGGCCGCGCGCATGGTCGAGGTGCAGGGTTTCGAGTGCTCCTTCGAGATCCCCGAGTCCGACAGCGACGCGCTGTACCTGCTGTTCGACTTCGGCATCGCCACCGCGGGCCGCACGCTGCGGCTGTTCACGGCCATGCTCGAAGCCAACATCACCACCTACGCGCAGGACCAGGCGCAGCTGGGCATCGACGCCTCCAGCGGCGTGGCGATCCTGATCGTGCGCATCCCCGGCGTGCACGACATCGACGTGGGCTGGCTCGTCGACACGCTGGCGCACTACGCCGCGCACGGCCTGTACTGGCGCGACAGCATCTTCCAGGCCACCGACGAGATGCTGGAAGGCATCTCCAGCGGCGCCTACGAGTGGATCCGCGCGTAGGCAGCTGCGCGCCACCGGGTCGCGTCAGCAGCGGCTGGTAGTCTGGTCTGCACGCCTACACCGACCTGCGGACTGCCGCAGCCCGAAGATGACCAGCACCGCAGCCCCCGCGGCCACCGCAGCGACGAACGAAAGCGGCCTCAGCGCGGCCGAGGCAGCACGCAGGCGCGCCGAGCACGGGCCTAACGCACTGCCCGGCGGCGAGCACCGTTCGCTGGTCGCCATCACCCTGGAGACGCTGCGCGAGCCGATGTTCCTGCTGCTGCTGGCCGCGGGCACGCTCTACCTGGTGTTCGGCGACCTGCAGGAGGGGCTGACGCTGTTCGGCTTCGTGCTGGTGACGCTGGCATTGACGCTGTTCCAGGAAGGCCGGACCGAGCGCGCCATCGAGGCGCTGCGCGACCTCACCAGCCCGCGCGCGCTGGTGGTGCGCGACGGCAGCCCGCATCGCATTCCCGGCCGCGACGTGGTGCGCGGCGACCTGCTGAAGCTGAGCGAAGGCGACCGCGTGCCCGCCGATGCGCTGCTGGTCGCGGCCGACAGCGTGCGCGCCGACGAGTCGCTGCTGACGGGGGAGTCCGTGCCGGTGGGCAAGCGCCTGGCCCTGCCGCACGAGTTGGCGCCTGCCGCGGCAGGCGCCCACGGGGCCGACGTCGCGCCGGGCGGCGACGATCAACCGATGGTGTATGCGGGCACGCTGATCGTGCAGGGCCACGCGCTGGCGCGGGTCACGGCAACGGGGGCACGCAGCGGCATCGGCCGCATCGGCGCGGCGCTCGGCTCGGTGGCGGCCGAGCGTTCGCCCCTGCAGCAGCAGACGGCCCGGCTGGTGCGCAACCTCGCCTTGCTGGCGCTGGTGCTCAGCCTGGCGCTGGTGCTGGTGCACGGCACGCTCCGGGGCGACTGGCTGCAGGCGCTGCTGGCCGGCATCGCGCTGGCGATGGCGCTGCTGCCCGAGGAGTACCCGGTCGTGCTGACGGTCTTCCCGGCCCTGGGTGCGCGGCGCCTGTCGAAGGAAGGCGTGCTGACGCGCCGCATCAACGCGATCGAGACGCTCGGCGCCACCACCGTGCTGTGCACCGACAAGACCGGCACGCTCACCGAGAACCGCATGACGGTCGCGCACCTGGTGGCCGGCGGCGTCGCGGTGGACGAACGGCTCGACGTGCCCGCCGCGCCCGGTGGCACGCTGCCCGAGCCGTTCCACCCGTTGGTCGAGATGGCGATCCTGGCCAGCGTGGTCGACCCGTTCGACCCGATGGAGAAGGCCTTCCACGAGCTGGGCCAGCGCTTCCTGGCCGGCACCGAACATCTGCACCGCGACTGGCGGCTGGTGCAGACCTACGCGCTGTCGCCCGCGCTGCGCGCGATGTCGCACGTGTGGGCGTGCGGCAGCGACGGCGTGCACACCGTGGCGGCCAAGGGTGCGCCCGAGGCCGTGGTCGACCTGTGCCATCTGGGCCACGCCGACCGCGCGCGCGTCGCCGAGGCGGTCGACGCCCTGGCCGCGCAGGGCCTGCGCGTGCTGGGCGTGGCCCGCGGCCGCTTCGAAGGGGACCAGTGGCCCGCCGACGAGCACGGCTTCGACTTCACGTTCGTCGGCCTGCTGGGCCTGGCCGACCCGGTGCGGGCCGAGGTGCCGGCGGCCGTGGCGGAGTGCCGCGCGGCCGGCATCCGCGTCGTGATGATCACCGGCGACTACCCCGCCACCGCGCGCGCCATCGCCGCGCAGGCAGGCGTGGCCGACGGCGATCCCGACGTGCTGTCGGGCGACGAGATCGCGGCGCTGGACGACGACGCGCTGCGCGACCGCCTGGCCACGGCCAGCGTCTGCGCCCGCATCTCGCCGGACCAGAAGCTGCGCATCGTGCAGGCGCTGAAGGCGCGCGGCGAGATCGTCGCGATGACCGGCGACGGGGTCAACGACGCCCCGGCCCTGCGTGCAGCGCATGTCGGCGTGGCGATGGGCAGGCGCGGGACCGACGTGGCGCGGGAGTCGTCGTCGCTGGTGCTGATCGACGACAACTTCGCATCGATCGTGCGCGCGGTCCGCCTGGGCCGCCGCATCTTCGACAACCTGCGCAAGGCGATGTCCTACATCCTCGCCGTGCATGTGCCGATCGCCGGCATGGCGCTGCTGCCGGTGCTGCTGGGCTGGCCGCCGCTGCTGTACCCGATGCACATCGCGCTGCTCGAATTGATCATCGACCCCGCCTGTTCAGTCGCGTTCGAGAACGAGCCGGCCGAACGCGACGTGATGCAGCGGCCGCCGCGCGACGCCGCCGCGCCGCTGTTCGGCGGTGCCACGCTCTGGCTGGCGCTGCTGCAGGGCACGGGCGTGCTGCTCGTGGTGCTGCTGGCCCATGCCTGGGCCAGCCCCCGCATCCCCGAGGCCGAGGCCCGCGCCTTCGCGTTCGCGACGCTGGTGACGGGGAACCTGGCGTTGATCCTGTCCAACCGCTCTGCCAGCGCCTCGCTGTGGACGACGCTGCGCACGCCGAACGCGGTGCTGTGGTGGGTCATCGGCGGCGCCCTGCTGCTGCTCGGCGGGGCGCTGTACCTGCCGTGGGCTGTCGAGGTGCTGCGCTTTGCGCCGCTGCCGGCGCATGAACTCGCCGCCGCCGTGGTGCTGGGGCTGGCCAGCGTGGCCTGGTTCGAACTGATCAAGCGCGCGCGCCGGGCCAAGCCCGCGCCGCGCTGAGGGCTGCTGGGCAGCGCCCGCCGGCGGCCGCCACCGCGCGGCGGCATGATCCGGGCCTGCCTTCGACTGCCCCGCGCTGGCCCGACCGTTGTCCCTTCCGCCCCCGACCACGCTGACGCTCGGCGAGCGCATCGACCGCCGCCTTGGCCTGCTGCGCTCGCTGCTGGTGTACCGCGCCATCCCGTGGCGCGGCGCGCAGCTGCGGCGTTTCTACCGCCGCTTCGTGCCGGCCGGCGGCCTGGCCTTCGACGTCGGCGCGCATGCCGGCAACCGCGTCGCGGCGTTCCGGCAACTGGGCGCGCGCGTCGTCGCGGTCGAGCCGCAGCCCGACTTCGTGCGCCTGCTGCAGCGCCGCTTCGGCAACGACGACCACGTCACGCTGCTGCCGCTGGCACTGGGCCGCAGCCCTGGGCAGGCGCAGCTGCTGGCGAGCCTGCGCACGCCCACCGTGTCGACACTGTCGGCAGACTTCGTGGCGCGCGCCGGGGCCGCGGACTCCTTCCGTGGCGTGCGCTGGGCGGCCGGCCCGGTGGTGGCGGTGGACACGCTGCAGGCGCTGATCGCGCGCCACGGCTGCCCCGACTTCGTGAAGATCGACGTCGAAGGCCACGAACTCGAGGTGCTGATGGGCCTGCAGCAGGCGCTGCCGGCGCTGTCATTCGAGTTCCTGCCTGCGGTGCGCGACGTCGCGCTCGGCTGCATCGACCGGCTGGAGGCCCTGGCCGGGCCGGGGCGTTATCGCTACGCCGTGTCGCTGGGCGAGCGGCTGCGCCTGCTGCAGCCGCAGGGCCTGCCCGCGCAAGCGCTGCGCGACTGGCTGCACGCGCTGCCGGCCGATGCGCCGTCGGGCGACGTGCACGCCTGGCTGATGCCGGCTTCAGGGCACGGCGGCTGAAGCCGCCGCAGGTGCAGCCGCCGCCGGGCGGGCCGAGAAGGCCTGCAGCAGCAGCGGCGTCAGCGCGTGCATCGGGCCCAGCGTGGTGGCCGGCGGCAGCAGCCCGGGCACGAAGCCCTGCGCCTGCAGCCGCGCCAGCAGCGCGGTGTCGTCGCTGACCACGTGCACCGGCACGTCCCAGCTCGCGCCGGGGCCGGTGACCAGCGCCGGCGGCTGGTGGTCGCCGATGACCACCAGCACCAGCGGCCGCGGCGCCTGCCGGCGCAGGTAGTCGGCCAGCCAGTCGAACTGGTAGCGCATGCTGGCCATGTAGTTCGGCAGCGGCTGCTGCAGCGCCAGCGGCGCGGCCAGCGCGGCGGCGGCGTCCGCGGCGGCGTAGGCGTCGGCCCCGGCGAGCCGCGTCCAGTCGGTCACGACAGGGGCCAGCGGGTGGAACGGCGCGTGCGTGCTCGATGTCGCGAAGACGGCAAAACGCGGCAGGCGGTCAGGCTGCGGCACGCTGCGGTCGAGTTCCTGGGCGTGCAGCTGCGCCATCGCCGCCTGGTCGGGAATGCGCCAGTAGCCGAAGTCCGGGCCCGCGTAGCCGATGCCGGCGTCGTCGGCCACGCGCGCGAAGCCATAGAACGCGCCTTCGGGCCAGGGCCGCTTGATGCCGGGCATCCAGCCCACGGTGCGGTAGCCGTGCCGCGCGAAGTGGCGCACCAGGGTCGGCCGCGTGCCCGCCAGCAGCAGGTCGTGGTGGCCGGGGTCGGTGATGGGCAGGCCGCTCAGCAGGCTGGCATGCGCCAGCCAGGACGCGCCGCCGAAGGTCGGCGAGCGCACCCGCGCCGAGACCACGCCGCGGCCCCCGGCGGCAATGGCCTGCGCCAGCTGTGCGCGGGGTGCGGCCAGCGCCGTGGCCAGCGCCGGCATGTCCAGCGTGACGGCGCCGTACGACTCGGCAAACAGCAGCAGCACGTCGGCCCGGCCGTCCGCGCCCTCCGCGCCGGCCCGTGCGGACAGGTCGCCGTCGAAAGCCGGGCCGGGGCCGAGCACCGCATCGCCGCGCTCGGGCTGCAGCACACGCGCCACCAGCAGTGTCTGCTGCACCAGCGTGGGCGTCAGCGGCAGCGTGAAGAACCAGCGCGTGTCGCGCTGGTCCGGCACGTAGGCCAGCCAGCAGGCACACAGCACGGCCGTCAACGCGGCGGTGCCGCGCAGCAGCGGGCGCGCGGGCAGCGCCGCCAGGCTGCGCAGCAGCAGGCCGATGGCCAGGCGCACCAGTCCCAGCAGCAGCGCCAGCCCCAGGGCACAGGCCGCCGCGGCGGCGGCCACGCGCCAGGGCGGCTGCGAGGCCGCCGCCACGCGCAGCAGTTCGAGCCCGTGGCGGCCGTCCCAGTACACATTGACCGGCCGGCCCAGCAGCGCCGGCGCGGTGACGTCGGCATAGCGCACCGCCACCAGCACCACGAAACCCAGCGCCAGCAAGGTGGCGGCACGCGCGGAAGGCACGCCGCGCCAGGCGACCCAGGCCGCCAGCGCGGCCACGGCCAGGCAGAGCTCGAACGACAGCCGCGGCATCAGGTGCACGCCGAAGCCGGGCCAGCGGTTCTCGAAGCTCAGCAGCGCGTTCAGCAGCGCGAACGCCAGCGCCAGTTGCAGCAGCCGCACCGCCGCCCGTCGCGGTGCCGGCGGCAACGGGGGGCTCACTGCCGCACGGCCTCGAACTCGATGATCAGCGCCACCTCGTCGCCCACCCAGCCGTTGGCCACCGCGTAATTCATGCCGTAGGCACTGCGCTTGAAGCTGCCGCGCGCCGACACGCCCATCACGTAGGGCTTGCCGCCGGGGCCGCCCAGCGGCGACTCGGCGCTCTTGTTCCAGGTGGCCTGCAGTGTCAGCGGCAGCTTCCTGCCCAGCAGTTCGAGCTGGCCGGCGATCTCGAAGCCGCGCTCACCGACGCGGCGCGCGCCATCGGCGGTGAACACCATGCGCGGGAACTCGCGGCTGTTGAGGAAGTCCGGGCCCTTCAGGTGGTCGTCGCGCTTGCGCTGGTTGCTGAACACGCTGGCGGTGTCGACCTCGATGCGCACCGCCGACAGCGTGGCCGTGGCCTCGTCGAAGCGGTAGCTGCCCTTGGCGGCGCGGAACATGCCCAGCGTCTTGGCGTAGCCGATGTGGTCGACGAGGAAGGCCACGGTGAGGTGGTCGCGGTCGAGCTCGTAGGTGACCGCCTGCGCCAGGGCCGGTGCTGCCGGCCACAGCGCCGCGGCAGCGGCCAGGGCTGCGCCGGCCGCGCGTGCCGACCAGGCGCAGCGGGGTGCGGGCGGTGCTGAGGTCGGTGCCGGGCTCGGTGCCGGGGTCGGTGCGGTAGAGCGCATGGTCAGGTCTCCGTTGGGCGGTGCCGCGCGCGCGCCAGCCAGCGCACGTCGATGGCGAAGGACAGGCCGAGCAGCGCCAGGCTGGTTGCAGCCAGCGCCGCCGCCAGGGCCGGCGGCACCACCGGCGCCAGGCACACGATGAGGGCGGTGATCTGCACCACGCACACGGTCTGCCGGCGCCGGCTCGGCAGCAGCGGCGCGGCCAGCCAGGGCCAGCCCGCCGCCGCGGCAACGAAGGCGTAGCGCATCAGCCCGGCCGCCAGCACCCAGGGCCCGGCCTGGCCGGCTTGCCACACCAGCGCGCACAGCACCAGCGTGAAGGCGGCGTCGGTCTCCATGTCGAAACGCGCGCCGAAGGCGCTGGCCAGGCCGCTGCGGCGGGCCAGCGCGCCGTCCACGGCATCGAGCAGCGCAGACACGGTCGCCACCGCCACCACCGCCCAGGCCAGCGACGTGGCCGCCGCAGCCTCGCCCAGCAGCCCGGCCAGCGCTGCGCCCAGCGCCAGCCGCAGCAGCGTCACGCGGTTGGCGGGGCCGAAGCGTGCGTGCGGGTGGGCGCCGCCGGCCAGCCCGCGCCAGACCAGCGCCGCACCGGCGCCGAACAGCGCCAGCACCTTGACCGGGTAGTCGGCGCCGAGGCCAGTACCCGGCACCAGCGCCAGCGCCAGGGCCAGCAGCGCCAGCGCGGCGGCCGCCAGCGCCAGGTCGAGGGCCGCACTGCGCTGCAGCCCGGGCCACGCGCCGGGGGCCGGCGCTGCGGGCCGCCCCGCGGCCTGCGGTGGCAAGGAACGGTGGGCCTGCGGCTTCATGGGCTGAACCGTAACATCGCCGCAGTCGCACCACGCGGCAGCAGGGCATGGCCGGCCGGCCGCGCTGCCCACGCTGCCGCACCGGTCTGCCTCCACCCTGCCGCTCCACGCCGCCTTGCCACCACCCCCGACCGCCGAAGCCACGGCCCGCGCCTGCTGGGTCGTTGCACCGGGCCGCGCCGAACTGCGCGACGAGACACTGCCGCCGTTGCCCGAAGGCCAGGTGCGCGTGCGCAGCCTGCACAGCGGCGTCAGCCGCGGCACCGAGGGCCTGGTCTTCCGCGGCGAGGTGCCGCCCAGCGAATACGAGCGCATGCGCGCGCCGTTCCAGCAAGGCGCGTTTCCGGGGCCGGTGAAGTACGGCTACGTCAGCGTCGGCACCGTCGAGCACGGCCCGCCGGCACTGCAGGGCCGCACCGTCTTCTGCCTGCATCCGCACCAGACATGCTTCCAGGTGCCCGCCGACGCCGTGCTGCCGCTGCCCGATGCCGTGCCGCCGGGCCGCGCCGTGCTGGCGGCGCTGCTCGAAACCGCCGTCAACGCGCTGTGGGACGCCGCGCCGCGCGTCGGCGACCACGTTGCCGTGGTCGGCGGCGGCACGCTGGGGCTGCTGGTGGCCTGGCTGGCGGCGCGTGTGCCGGGCTGCCAGGTGCAGGTCGTCGACACCGTGCCGGCACGCGCCGAAATCGCCGCGGCCCTGGGCGCTGGCTTCGCGCTGCCCGACGCCGCCGCCCCCGACGCCGACCTGGTGGTGCATGCCAGCGGGCACCCCGCCGGGCTGGCCACGGCGCTGCGCCTGGCCGGCACCGAGGCCACGGTGCTGGAGCTCAGCTGGTACGGCAGCCACGAGGTCGCCGTGCCGCTGGGCCAGGCCTTCCACGCGCGCCGGCTGCGGCTGCAGAGCTCGCAGGTGGGCAGCGTGGCGCCGGCACAGCGCGCGCGCTGGAGCCACCGGCGCCGGCTGGCGCTGGCGTTGTCCCTGCTGGACGACCCGGTGCTCGACCGCCTGGTCACGCACAGCGCCCCCTTCGACACGCTGCCGCAGGTGCTGGCGCGGCTGGCGGCGCCCGCCGGCGCCGAAGACACGCTGTGCCAGCGCATCGACTACCCGCCGGCAGACGCCGGCTGACCCCGCAACCCCCACCGACCGGACCCCACGATGTACGCCGTCAACGTCAGAGACCACTTCATGATCGCCCACAGCTTCCGCGGCGAGGTCTTCGGGCCGGCGCAGCGCCTGCACGGCGCCACCTACGTCGTCGACCTGGAACTGCGCCGCGCAGCGCTGGACCCCGACGGCATCGTCGTCGACATCGGCCTGGCGACGCAGGTGCTGCACGAGGAACTGGCGGCGCTGAACTTCCGCAACCTCGACGAGCTGCCGCAGTTCAGCGGGCGCAACACCACCACCGAGTTCCTGGCGCGCGCGATCTTCGACCGCATCGCCGCGCGCATCGCGGCCGGCGCGCTGGGCCCGCACGCCCTGCCCGGCCCGGGGCAGGCCGGGCTGTCCCAACTGCGCGTGACGCTGCACGAGTCGCACGTGGCCTGGGCGGCGTACGAAGGCCCGCTGCCCGCGGCGCCGATGGCGTGAATGGCGTGACGGCTGCCACCACGGCCCGCCGCAGCGCCTGCCTGCTCGCACCCGGCAGCACGTCCGACTGGGCCGCGCCCACCGGCGGCTACCGCTACGACCGGCAGATGGTGGCTGCACTGCGCGCCGCCGGCTGGGCCATCGAGGTGCGGCACCTGCCCGGCACCTGGCCGTGGCCCGACACCGCAGCGCTGGCCGCAGCCGAGGCGCAGACGACCGCGCTGGCCGACGGCACGCTGGTGGTGGCCGACGGCCTGGCCTTCGGCGCGCTCGGCGCGGTGGTGGCGCCACAGGCCGACCGCCTGCGCTGGGTGGCGCTGGTGCACCACCCGCTGCATCTGGAGACCGGGCTGACCGACACGCAGCGGCGGCACCTGCACGCGGCCGAATGCCGGGCGTTGAAGCATGCGCGCCAGGTCATCGTCACCAGCGCCCGCACGGCGCGCGACGTGGCGGCGATGGGTGTGGCGCCGCAGCGCATCGCCGTCGTCGAGCCGGGCATCGAGCACCCGCCGGCGCCGCCCCGCCCACCCGGCCCGCGCCAGCCCGGCCCGGTGCGGCTGCTGTGCGTGGCAACGCTGACACCGCGCAAGGGGCACGCGCTGCTGCTGCAGGCGCTGGCCGGGCTGGACATGCAAGGGCTGCCCGACTGGGAGCTGCACGCCGTCGGCAGCCCCACGCGCGACCCGGCCACGGCAGCGGCGCTGGCGGCCCAGGCCCGCGCGGGCGCGCTCGCCAGCCGCGTGCACTGGCACGGCGAGGTCGACGACGCCGCGCTGCACGCCCACTACGCCGACGCCGACCTGCTGGTGCTGCCGTCGCTGCACGAGGGCTACGGCATGGTGGTCGCCGAGGCGCTGGCCGCCGGCCTGCCGGTGCTGGCCAGCAGCGCCGGTGCGCTGGCGCAGACGCTGCCCGAAGGCGCGGGCTGGCAGGTGCCGCCCGGCGACGTGCCGGCGCTGCAGGCGGCGCTGGCGCGCTGCATCGCCGACCCCGCGCTGCGCGCGCACGCCGCGGCCGGTGCTGCAGCAGCCGCCCGGCAGTTGCCGGGCTGGCGCGCGCAGGCAGAGCGCTTTGCCGATGTGCTGGGCAGCGTGCCGGGCTGCAGACCATGACGCCCCCGCCACCCACGCCGGCCGACAGCTTCAGCGCCACCTGGCTGCAGCAGCGCGAGCCCTTCGACGCCCGCGCCCGCGACAGCGCCGCGCCGCGGCTGGCACTGGCCTCGCGGCTGGCAGCGCTGCGCCCGCCGGGCGACACGCCCTGGCGCGTGATGGACCTGGCCTGCGGCACCGGCGCCAACCTGCGCTGGCTGGCACCGCGGCTCGGCGGCGCGCAGCAGTGGCTGGTGGTCGACCACGACGCTGCGCTGCTGCGGTGCTGGCCCCGGATGCTGGCCGCCGCCCAGGGCCGGGCCCCGCAGCGCGTGGCCGCCGGCCAGCCGCTGCGCTTCGCCGCACCGGGCGTGGAAGCCCAGGTGCTGCGCCGCCGGCTCGATCTGGCGCAGCAGCTCGAAGCACTGCCCTGGCCCGCTGCGCACCTGGTCACCGCGTCGGCGCTGCTCGACCTGGTCAGCGCCAGCTGGCTGCAGCGGCTGACGGCTGCGGCCACGGCGTCGCGCGTGGCGCTGCTGCTGGCGCTCAGCGTCGACGGCCGCCACGTCTGGGCGCCGCGCGACCCGTTCGATGCGGCGGTCGGCGCGCGCTTTGCCGCGCACCAGCAGCGCGACAAGGGATTCGGCCCGGCACGCGGCGCGCAGGCCGTGCCGATGCTGCAGCGCCTGCTACAGGCGGCCGGCTACCGCGTGCACCTGGCGCGCAGCGACTGGTGGCTCGACGGCCGCAGCGACAGCGCCGCACTGGCGCTGCAGCGCGCGCTGGTCGACGGCATCGCCGGTGCCGCGTGCGAACAGGACCCGGCCGCCGCCGCGGCCGTGCAAGCCTGGCGCCAGCGGCGGCAGGCGCTGGCGCCGCGCAGCACGCTGCGGGTGGGCCACCTGGAGCTGCTGGCCCTGCCGCCGCGCTGAGCAGCAGTGAACGACCCCGCCCCGGGGGGTCAACGCCGCTGCAGGTCCAGATCCCAGAGCACGTCGTCGCCCAGCGCCAGCCGCCGGGCCGGCGGCCGCAGGCAGTCGGCCATGCGTGCCGGCCCGGCGCCTTGCAGGCCGCGCCGGCCGTCGCCGATCAGCACCGGCGCGATCACGAGGTGCAGCCGGTCGAGCGCGCCCGCGGCCAGGAAGCGCGAGACCGTCACGCCCCCGCCTTCCACGAACACCAGCCGCAGCCCCCGCTCGGCCAGCGCAGCCAGCACGCGCGCAGGGGCGGCGGGGTCTGCGGGTTCGGCGGTGCCCAGCAGCCCATCCACCGCCACCACCTCGGCCGCGGCACCCTGCAGCCGCACGCGCGCCGCCGGGGCGTGGCGCGTGTCGCACAACCACAGCGTCGGCGCCGCCGCATCGCGCAGCACGCGGGCGCGGCCGTCGAGCCGCGCCGCGGGGTCCAGCACCACGCGCACCGGGTTCGGGCCGGGCACGCGCCGGGTGGTCAGCTGCGGGTCGTCGGCCGCCACGGTGCCGGCGCCGACCAGCACCGCGTCGCACAGCGCGCGCAGCCGGTGCAGGTGCAGCAGGCTCTGCGGGCCGGTGACGTAGTACGAGTCGCCCGCCGCGGTGGCCACGCAGCCGTCCAGGCTCTGGCCCAGCTGCGCCACCGTCCAACTGCCCGCGTGCCCGTGCGGCCCCCGCCCGGCGATGCCGTGCCGCGCCTGCAGCAGCGGCTGGTAGACCGCCAGCAGCGCCGCGCTGGCGGGGCTGAGGTGGTGTTCCGGCGGCGGTGCGGCAACGGCCTGCGCACGCGCGTCCAGCAGTTGCTGCCACAGCGCTGGCCAGTCGTCGGGCAGTGAGGGATCGGCGTCGGGCATGGCCCGGATCATCGCAGTGCCACCGCGGGCCTGGCGCGCAAAGGGCTCACACGCCGGTCGCCCGGCGACCAGCCGGTATCCTGCGCCGGATGACCTGCACCTGCCGCCCCCTGCCCATGTTCATGCCAGCCGAGGCCGGCCAACCGCCAGCCCGGGCAACGCGCCGATGAACGCTTCGCTGCCCGACATCGCCGCCCTGCTGCAGACGGCCGGCGGCCCCGGCCCGGACCCGGCGCGTGCCGCCGCCATCCGCGTCGACCGCGCCTGCACCGAGCTGCGCCGCGGCCGGCCCGTGGCGCTGGGCGAGGCCACCGACACCGAAGCCGGCACCTGGCTGCTCGCCGCCGCCGTCGAGACGCTCAGCGACACCCTGCTGCAGCGCCTGCAAGCCACCGGTGCGCCGCTGCGGCTGGTGCTCAGCGCCGAACGGCTGCACGCGCTGGGCCGCACCGACGCGCAGGCCCCCAAACTGCTGCCGCTGCCGGCCACGCTGACGTTGCAGCAGCTGCAGAAGCTGGCGGCCGTGCTGCCGGGCGGCCCGGGTGCGCAGGCGTTCCTGCCGGCAGGCCACGGCGCGCCCGCCGGCGCGCCCGCCCGCGCCGCGCTCGCGCTGGCCAAGCGCGCGCGGCTGCTGCCGGCGCTGCTGACGCTGGCGCTGCCGGCCGCGCAGGGCGCGGCGCTGGCCGCGGCGCAGGTGCTGCAGCTCGACGCCGCCGACGTGGCGCGTGCCGCGCCGATGCGCGCCGACACGCTGCGCCGCGTCAGCGACGCCCGGGTGCCGATCGGCGCCAGCGAGGACTGCACGCTGACCGTGTTCCGCGAGGTCGACGGCGACGCCGAGCACCTGGCCATCGCCATCGGCCAGCCCGCGCCCGGCGCCGCCGTGCCGGTGCGCCTGCACTCGGCCTGCCTGACCGGCGACCTGCTCGACAGCCTGCGCTGCGACTGCGGCCCGCAGCTGCAGCGTGCCGTGGCACGGCTGGGCGAAACCGGCGGCGTGCTGCTGTACCTGGCGCAGGAAGGCCGCGGCACCGGCCTTGTCAACAAGCTGCGCGCCTACCGGCTGCAGGACGGCGGGCTCGACACGCTGCAGGCCGACCGCCACCTGGGCTTCCGTGACGACGAGCGCAATTTCGCGGCGGCCGCGGCGATGCTGCACGCGCTGGGCCACACGCGCATCCAGCTGCTCACCAACAACCCGCACAAGATCGACGCGCTGCGAGAGGCCGGCATCGAGGTCGTGGGCCGGCTGCCGCTGCACGGGCCGGTGAACGACCACAACCAGCGCTACCTGCAGACCAAGCAGCAGGCCGGGCACCTGGTCGGCGACGACTGAACGGGCGGTCGGCTCAGACGGCCTCACCGGGCAGGGGCATCGCCTCCACTTCGCCCAGCAGCTGCACCAGCCGCGCGGCCAGAAAGTCGAGCAGCGCCGCACCCTTCTCGGCACTGGCCGCGGCGGCGTTGCCGCAGGCGCCTTGCGGGTTCAGGTCCTGCGTCATCCAGCCCATGCCCACCGGCTTCTCGGCGCCGACCAGCCCGCCGCGCGCCGCCAGCGCGGCGCCCAGGCTGCTGAAGTCGGCCAGCGCCTCGCGGCGCACCAGGTCGGGCCGCAGGTGCAGGATCAGCGAGGTCTCGACCGCGCCCCCGTGCAGCCCGTGCGCCAGCTCGTCCGCTTCGAACAGGCCCGGCGGCACGCCGAACGAGAAGCTGTGCGCGCGCAGCACCAGCAGGCCGTGCGCCACACGCAGGCGCAGCGCGGCCAGGTCCACGTGCGCGCGCTGCCCGCCGTGGCTGTTGAAGATCACGAGCTTCTTCACGCCGGCACGCGCCACGCCGCGGCCCACCGCCAGCCACAGGCCGAGCAGATGCTCGAGGTCGGCACTCAGCGTGCCGGCGAAGTGCGTGTGCTCCAGGCTGTCGCCGACGTTGAGTGCCGGCAGCACCAGCACCGAGGCCGACGCCGGCAGGCGCTGCAGCGCCGCGGCCACCACGCCCTGGTTGATGAGCGCGTCGGTGGCCAGCGGCAGGTGCGGGCCGTGCTGCTCGATCGCCGCCACGGGCAGCAGCGCGATCGTGCGCAGCGGGTCGACGCGAGCGAAGTCGGTGGTTGCCAGGTCTTGCCAGAAGCCGCTGGGCAGCGTCGAAGCCGGGGCGCGGTTGGGCGTGGAGTTGCTCATTTCGGGGTGTAGTAAGGATCGTCGTCCAGGGTGCCGGGCGCCGTTGCTGCCGGGGCGCCGAACTGCCAGGCCACCGCCACGGCCACCGGCAGCGCGGCCAGCAGGGCCGCGAGCAGCGGCGTCCAGCGCGGACGGGCCTGCGCCCAGCGCAGGCGCAGCAACAGCGGCGGTGCGGCGAAGGCCAGGCCAAGCAGGGCCAGCCGGGCGGCGTCGGCCACGGCCGCAGCAGTGAAGAAGGACGCGGCCGTCGTGGGCGGCGCGCCGAACGGCATGGCCGACGACAGCGCCCACGACCACGCCAGCGCCAGCCAGGCCAGCAGCAGCGGCACCAGCGCCGGCACGTCCGCCGCCCGGCCCTGCCGTGCCGTGGCCGGCCGCAGCCAGAGCCACGCGCCCAGCACCGCCGTGCAGGTGGCCAGCATCAGCGCCAGTTGCGCCAGCAGCAGCGACCCGCCACCGCCCGCCAGGCCCGCCAGCCCGAGCGCGGCCACGGTCAGCGCGCCGGCGCTGGCAGCCGCCGCAGGCTGCGTCGCCGCGCCCGGCGACCGCCCGGCGCGGCCGCCACGCTGCAGCGCCACGGCCACCACCGATCCCGCCAGCCCGGCCAGCACCAGCCACGGCAGCTTCTGCACGCGCGCGGCGGCCGGCCACTCGAAACCCGGCAGCCAGGCCAGCGCACCCAGCAGCCCCAGTGCAGCGCCCAGCGGCGTCCAGCGCGCGCCACACGCCGCCCGCAGCACCGCCATCGCCAGCAGCGACAGCAGGCACGGCAGCAGCAGGCTCTGGAAGGCCGGGTGGTGCATAAGCGTCGACGGGATCACAGGCGGCGCAGCCGGAAGTGCAGGCCCGACATCATCGCCGCACGCGGCCAGGCCCGCTCATCCCGTCGTGCGATCTCCGGCGGCCGGGCGCTGCGGCAAGGCGAACAGCGGAAACAGCTCGTCGTCTTCGGCGCGGATGTGCCGGCTGCCTTCCTCGGCCAGTGCCTCCACGCCCTGGATCAGCTGCTGCAGCGCCGGCTCGGCGCCATGCGCGCGGCCCAGCGCCGCCAGCCGCGCACGCAGGTCGTCCATCGCGGCCTCGTGTGCGCCGTGCTCGCGCTGCAGGTCGTGGATCAGGTGTTCGATGAGGGTGTTGCCGCCCTGCTCCATCATCGGAAACAGGCGCATCTCTTCCTTGAACATGTGCTGTTCGAGTGCGTTGCCGATGCTGCGCAACGTGTCCACGAGGCCGGTGTCGATGCCGCGCGCCTCCACCGCCGCCGCCAGGCCCAGCAACGGCGGCAAGGCTGCGCGGTGGCCGTCGTGGAAGCGGGTCTGGATGTGCTGGATCAGCGCGGTGGCGTGTCGGAGGGTGTCGGGGGACATGCATGGGCCTCGGCGGGGGCACACAGGGCGCCCTTGAAGATGCATGCAGTTTATGGCTTTGAGCACTGCCGCCAGCGTGGCCCCCCGCGGGCATGATGCGTGCCTGCGACGCCCCGAAGACCCGAACGATGCCCACGCCACAGCAGGACGACAGCCCCACCCACGCCGCGACGCCGCCCAGCGGCACCGTGCTGGAGGTGCTGCTGGCCTTCCTGAAACTCGGCCTCACGTCGTTCGGCGGGCCGGTGGCGCACCTGGGCTACTTCCGCACCGAGTTCGTCGAACGCCGGCGCTGGCTCGACGACACCAGCTACAGCGACCTCGTGGCGCTGTGCCAGTTCCTGCCCGGCCCCGCCAGCAGCCAGGTGGGCATGGCCCTGGGCTTGCGGCGCGCGGGCTGGTGGGGCGCGCTGGCGGCGTGGCTGGGCTTCACGCTGCCGTCGGCCGCGGCGCTGATCCTGTTCGCCCAGGGCGTGGCCGCATGGCCGGGCCTGGCGGCATCGGGCGCGGTGCACGGGCTGAAGGTCGTGGCGGTGGCGGTGGTGGCACAGGCCGTGTGGGGCATGTCGCGCACGCTGTGCCCGGACCGGCTGCGCTCGGGCGTGGCCATCGGCAGCGCGCTGGTGGTGCTGGCGGTGCCGGGGGCCGTGGGGCAGGTCCTCGCCATCGTGCTGGGGGGCCTGGTCGGGCGCTGGGCGCTGCGGCTGGAGCGCCTGGCGCCGGCCGTGCACCAGGACTGCGGCGTGCGGCCCCGCACCGGCGCGCTGCTGCTCGCGGCGTGCGCGGCGCTGCTGTTGCTGCTGCCGGCGCTGGCGGCGTCGCAGGACTCGCCGCTGCTGCAGGCCGCCGCGGTGGTCTACCAGGCCGGCACGCTGGTGTTCGGCGGCGGCCACGTCGTGCTGCCGCTGCTGCAGGCCGGCGTGGTGCCGCCCGGCTGGGTCGACAACGACACCTTCCTGGCTGGCTACGGAGCCGCGCAGGCGGTGCCGGGGCCGCTGTTCACCTTCGCGGCCTACCTGGGTGCCACGATGCCGGCGCCGCTGGGCGGCTGGGGTGGCGGGCTGCTGCTGCTGCTCGTCATCTTCCTGCCGGCCTTCCTGCTGGTGGCGGGTGCCCTGCCGTTCTGGGAAGCGCTGCGGCAGCGCGACGGCGTGCAGCGCGCGCTGGGCGGCATCAACGCCGCGGTGGTGGGCGTGCTGGCGGCGGCGCTCTACGACCCGGTGTGGACCAGCGCCATCCACGGGCGGCAGGACTTCGGCCTGGCGCTGGCCGCTTTCGGCCTGTTGGTCTACGCGAAGCTGTCGCCGGTGTGGGTGGTGGCGCTGGCGGCCGCGGCCGCGGCGCTGCTGCACGCGTGACGGCGACGCCACGCGCCTGACCAGCCCGGGCGGGCAGCATCGCAGCAACCTTGTTGCGCTGGATCAAGGCACGCGCGACTGGCCGGGCGCCCGGCCTCAAGGCGCGACGGGCCGTGCCGAAGCAACGGCATTGCGGCGATCTGCCGCGGCTTCCGGGCGACACGCCCGACGGGACGAGACGTCATGAACTGGATCCAACGCCTGAACATCGCCAGCCGCGTGGCGCTCGGCTTCGGCCTGCTGCTGCTGATGGCGGCCGTGCTGGCGCTGCTGGCGCTGTTCGCGCTGCAGCGCAGCGGCGACGCCGTCGACGGCATCGTGCACAACGAGTGGGTGAAGGCCAGCGCCGCCGCCACCATCGACGTGACGACGCGGGCCAACGCCCGCCGCACGATGGAACTCTTCTTCGCCGACGCCGACGGCGCGGCCAAGGTGCGCGAGCACATCGCCACCAACCGCCGCACCATCGACGAGGCGCTGGCCACGCTGGACCGCCTGGTGGCACTGCCCGAAGGCCGTGCCCTGCTGGCGCAGGTGCAGCAAGCCCGCGTCGCCTACGTGGCGGCGTTCTCCGAGGTCAACCAGCAACTGCAGGCCGGCCAGCGCGAAGCGGCCGAGGCGACCTTGCTGCGCAGCACGCTGCCGGCCCTGGACACGCTGCAGACGCACGTGCAGAGCCTGTCGCGCTTCCAGGCCCGCGTGGCCACCGACGCCGGCGCCGGCGTGAAGGCCGACATCGACGGCACGGTGTTCTGGCTCGGCGTGCTGGGCGCGGCCATGCTGACCGTGGCCGTGCTGATGGGCTGGTGGCTGGCACGGGCCATCGCGCGCCCCATCGAGCAGGCAGTCGGCGTCGCCGAGCGCGTGGCCGCGGGCGAACTGGGCCACCGCATCCAGACCACGCAGGGCGGTGAACCCGGGCGGTTGATGCAGGCCCTGGCCCGCATGGACGACAGCCTGGTGCAGGTGGTGGGCCGCGTGCGCGCCGCCAGCGACAGCATCGCCACCGGCTCGACGCAGATCGCCAGCGGCACCACCGACCTCTCGCAGCGCACCGAGGAGCAGGCGGCCAACCTGCAGCAGACGGCCGCGTCGATGGAGCAGCTGGCCGGCACCGTGCGCAACAGCGCCGACGCCGCGCGCGCCGCCAGCACACTGGCCTCGCAGACCCGCGACGACGCAGCGCGCGGCGGTGCGCTGATGCAGACCGTCAACGAGACGATGCAGCGCATCAGCGACGCCAGCCGGCGCATCGGCGAGATCAACACCGTCATCGACGGCATCGCCTTCCAGACCAACATCCTGGCGCTCAACGCCGCGGTCGAGGCGGCCCGGGCCGGCGAACACGGCCGCGGCTTCGCGGTGGTCGCGGCCGAGGTGCGCGCGCTGGCGCAGCGCAGTGCCGAGGCCGCCAAGTCGATCAAGAGCCTGGTCGCCGACAGCATGGGCAGCGTCGACGAAGGCCAGGCCAGCGTCGCCCAGGCCGTGCGCCAGATCGACGGCATCGTGGCCCAGGTGCGCAGCGTCAGCGAGACGGTGGCACAGATCAGCGGCGCCGCCGATGAACAGACCCGCGGCATCGAGCAGGTCAACCAGGCCGTGGCGCAGCTCGACCAGGTGACGCAGCAGAACGCTGCACTGGTGGAAGAAAGCGCCGCCGCGTCCGACAGCCTGCGCCACCAGGCCGGGCAGATGGTCGAGGCCGTCGGCGCCTTCCGCATCGGCGCGAGCGGCACGGCCTGAGCCGCACGGCGAGATCGGCGGCTGCACGGGGCAGGGCTGTAGCGAGAGCATCTGCACCGCACCATGACTCGCTTTTGACGCCGTACTGCAGGGATTTCCGGCCAGGAATACCACCTTGCACTCGCTCTGCATCCGTTGTTCCTATCATGCAGCGATGCAAGCCAAGCCAGCGGACTTCAAGGGCAACAAGCGCGCCCTGCCCAGCAAGCCCTGTGTGACCTGCGGCCGGCCCATGACCTGGCGCAAGCGCTGGGCCCGCAACTGGAACGAGGTGAAGCACTGCTCCGACGCCTGCCGCAAGACCGGCGGCGCGAGCACGGCAGCCAGGCGGGCGGGCCCGTGACGGCCGTGCGCACGCTGGTCGTCGTGCTCGGTGACCAGCTCGACCTGGACGCCGCGGCCTTCGACGGCTTCGACCCCGCGCAGGACGCCGTCTGGATGGCCGAGGTGGCCGAGGAGTCCACCCACGTCTGGTCGGGCAAGCAGCGCATCGCGCTGTTCCTGGCGGCGATGCGCCACTTCGCGCAGGCGCTGCGCGATGCCGGCCGGCCGCTGCACTACACCCGACTGGAAGACGCCGGCCACGACAGCCTGGCCGCGGCGCTGCAGGCGGCCCTGGCGACGCTGGCGCCGCAGCGCGTGCTGATGACGGCGCCGGGCGACTGGCGCGTGTGGCAGGCGCTGAAGGCCGTGGTCGAAGCGGCCGGGCTGGCGCTGGAGGTCGCCGAAGACCGCCACTTCTTCACCACCGTGCGCGAGTTCGCGGCCCACGCCAAGGGGCGCAAGCAACTGCGGCTGGAGTACTTCTACCGCGAACTGCGCCAGCGCCACGGCGTGCTGATGCAAGACGGCCAGCCGGTCGGCGGGCAGTGGAACTTCGACGCCGACAACCGCGAGGCCTTCGGCCCGCTGGGCCCCGGCCCGCTGCCTGCGCGCGCCACGTTCGCGCCCGACGCCATCACGCGCGAGGTCATCGCGCTCGTCGAGACCCGCTTCGCGCAGCACCCGGGCACGCTCGACAGCTTCGCCTGGCCCGTGACGCGAGCGCAGGCGCTGCAGGCCCTGCAACGCTTCGTCGCCGAACGGCTGCCGCTGTTCGGCCGCTATGAAGACGCGCTGTGGCCGGGCGAGCCCTGGCTGTACCACTCGCAGCTGTCGGCGGCACTCAACCTCAAGCTGCTGACGGCGCGCGAGGTGGTGCAGGCGGCCGAGGCGGCCTACCACGCGGGGCAGGTGCCGCTGGCCAGCGCCGAGGGCTTCATCCGCCAGATCCTGGGCTGGCGCGAGTACGTGCGCGGCATCTACTGGACGCAGATGCCGGGCTACCTGGACCGCAACGCGCTCGGCGCGCAGCAGGCGCTGCCGGCGTGGTTCTGGACCGGTGCCACCGACATGGCCTGCCTGCGCGACGCCATCACGCAGACGCTGGAGCACGGCTACGCGCACCACATCCAGCGCCTGATGGTCACGGGCCTGTTCACGCTGCTGCTGGGCGTGCAGCCGCAACAGGTGCACGCGTGGTACCTGGCGGTCTACGTGGACGCGGTGGAATGGGTGGAACTGCCCAACACGCTGGGCATGAGTCAGTACGGCGACGGCGGCCTGATGGCCAGCAAGCCCTACGTGGCCACCGGCAAGTACATCCAGCGCATGGGGGGCCCCTGCGCCGGCTGCCGCTACGACCCCGCGCTGCGCGAGGGCGCGCGCGCCTGCCCGTACACCACGCTGTACTGGGACTTCCTGATGCGCCACGAAACCCTGCTGGCGGGCAACGCCCGCATGGCGCTGCAGGTGAAGAACGTGGCCCGCCTGACCGACGCGCAGCGCCAGGCCGTGCAGCAGCGCGCCGACGCCATCCGCCGCGGCGAGGTCGGCACGGCGGCCTGAACGCGCCCTCCTCTTCTTCTCTCTTCCTCTTCCTTTCGAACCGAACACCGCCATGCACACGCCCACCCCGCACATCGCCCTCGTCACCGGAGCCCGCGGCGGCATCGGCCGCGCCGTCGTCGCGCAGCTGCGCGCGCAGGGCCACCGCGTCGCTGCCGTCGGGCGCAGCGCCGAGACCCTGGCCGCGGTGCAGGCCGACGCCCACATCGCCGCCGACACCACCACGCCCGAAGGCGCGGCCGCGGCCGTGGCCGGCTGCGTGGCACAGCTGGGCGGCGCACCCACACTGCTGGCGCACTGCGTCGGCAGCACGCTGATCGCACCCCTGCACCGCAGCACGCCGGCACAGCTGCGCGAGGTGCTGCGCGTGAACCTCGACAGCGCGCTGTTCATGCTGCAGGCCTGGGTGGACACGCTACGTGCGGCCGGACAGCGCGGCAGCGCGGTGCTGGCGTCCAGCGTGGTGGCGCGCATCGGCGTGGCCAACCACGAGGCCATCGCAGCAGCCAAGGGCGGTGTCGAGGCCCTGGCACGCAGCGCCGCTGCCACCTACGCACCGCTGGGCCTGCGCATCAACGTCGTGGCGCCGGGCATGACCGAGACGCCCATGACCGCCGCGATGCTGCGCGCCGACGTCATGCGCGAAGGCGCGGGCAAGCAGTACCCGCTGGGCGGCGTGCAGACCGCCGAGCAGGTGGCCGACACGGTGGCCTGGCTGCTGTCGGACGGCGCCGCGCGCATCACCGGGCAGGTGATCGCCGTCGACGGTGGCTTCACCACGGTGCGGCCGCTGGTCCGCTGAACGTGCCGGCTGCGGCAGCCGCGGGCGCCGCAGACCCGATACACATTAGGGTATGCGCCACCGCCTACACTGGTGGCCTGTCAGTTCCCTGGATGCCACCGATGCGCGCCCGTTCCCTGCTGCACGCTGCCCTTGCCTTGTGCGCCACCGTCCTGGTGGCAGCCTGCGGCGACACCCAGGCATCTGCCGATGTCGTGAGCCTGGAGGTGGCCCGCGCCGATCTGGAGTCGGGCCGCGCGGTGCTGATCGACATCCGCGAGCCCGAAGAGCACGCCACTGGCGTGGCGCCCGGCGCCCGCCTGCTGCCGATGCGGCAGCTGAGCCAGCGGCTGGCCGAGATTCCGGCCGATCCGGCGCAGCCGGTGCTGCTGATCTGCAACACGCAAAACCGCTCCAGCGCCACCTTGCGCGCGCTGCGCGAGCGCGGCTACGGCCACGTGCGCTACGTCAACGGCGGCATGAGCGAATGGGCCCGCCGCGGCTGGCCGCTGGTGCCCCCGAGCCAGCCCGCGCCGAAGCCCGGCGCCTGAGGCGGCGCACCGCACCCGGCCCCGACCGCGCACACCATGCTGAGCCTGCCGCTGGGCCCGCTGGCGCTGCCCACGGCGCCGCTGCTGGTGCTGCTGGCCGCGATGCTGGCCAGCTGGCTGGCAGACCGGCTCACGCCGCCGTCACCCGCACCCCTGCCTTCAACTGCAGCACCAGCGCGCCCACGCACTGCCGGCTCGGTGGTGGTGCAGGCGGTGCTGGCCGGCCTGCTGGCGGCGCGGCTGGCGCACCTGCTGCTGCACCTGGACGCCTACCGCGCCGAGCCCTGGAGCAGCCTCGACCTGCGCGACGGTGGCTGGCACGCCGCCACCGGCCTCGCGGCCGGCCTGGGCTGGATCGCGTGGCAGGCGCGGCGGCGCCCGCCGTGGCGGCGCGCGCTGGCCGGGGGCGCGGGCATGGGCCTGGCCCTGTGGACGGCGGGCACGTGGGCGTTGGCGGCCCTGGCGCCACCTGCGTTGCCCGACATGACGCTGCTCGACCTGCGGACCGGGCGGCCCGTGCCGCTGCGCGCGGTGGCCGAAGGGCGGCCGCTGGTCGTCAACCTCTGGGCCACGTGGTGCGGGCCGTGCCGGCAGGAAATGCCGATGCTGGCCGCGGCCCAGGCCCACCACCCCGAGGTGGTGTTCGTGTTCGCCAACCAGGGCGAAACGGCGGCGACGGTGCAGCGCTACCTCGACGCCGAAGGGCTGCAGCTGCGCCACGTGCTGCTGGATCCGCGGTCCAGCCTCGGGCCGGCGCTGGGCTCGCGCGGGCTGCCGACCACCGTGGTCTTCGACCGCGACGGCCAGCGCAGCGACGCGCACCTGGGCGCGCTCAACGGCGCCGCGCTGGCGGCCAAGCTGCAGGCCGTGCTGCCGCGCTGATCTGGACGGCGTCCGGGGCGGGCGGCGCTATGCTGAAGCGGCCCCACCCCGTGGCCACCCGACACGACACCGCCATGACTGCCACCACTTCCCCCACCGACCTGACCATGCTGGTCAGCCAGTTTGCCCCGACCGGCGTGCTTCGCGCCGCCATCAACCTGGGCAACCCGATCCTCGCGCACACCGACGCCGCCACCGGCGCGCCCGGCGGCGTGTCGGTGGACCTGGCGCAGGCCTTCGCGCGGCGGCTGGGACTGGCGCTCGAACTGTGCGTGTTCCAGACCGCGGGGCAGTCGGTCGACGCGGTGACACAGGAGCAGGCCGACATCGGCTTCTTCGCCGTCGATCCGGTGCGCGGCGCCGGCATCGGCTTCACGGCGCCCTACGTGCTGATCGAGGGCAGCTACCTGGTGCGCGACAGCGCGGCCCTGCAGACGAACGACGAAGTCGACCGGCCGGGCACGCGGGTCGTGGTCGGCGCGGGCAGCGCCTACGACCTGCACCTCACGCGCGCGCTGCAGCACGCCAGCATCGTGCGTGCCCCCAGTTCGCCGGCGGTGACCGACGTGTTCGTCGCCGGCGGGTACGAGGTCGCGGCCGGCGTCAGGCAGCAGCTGCAAGCCGACCTGCAGCGCCACCCCGGGCACCGCCTGCTGCCCGGCCGCTTCATGGTGATCCAGCAGGCGATGGGCCTGCCCAAGGGCCGCGGCGAAGCCGCACGCGTGCATCTGGCGCGCTTCGTCGAGGAGATGAAGGCCAGCGGCTTCGTGCACGACGCGCTGCAGCGGCACGGCATTGCCGGCGCCTCGGTGGCACCGGCAGCCTGAGCCGACCGACAGGCGACCGGTCAGTCGTCGTCGTCGTGGCGCCCGTCGGGCGCGGACTGCACCCAGCCCGTGGCCGGCACCAGGCCACGCGGCGCGTCCTGCCACGACCAGGCGAAGAAGGCCACCACCGCCAGCAGCAGCAGCGCCGCCAGCCAGCCGTGGTTGCGCTTCACCAGGTCCGGGCCTGCGCCGTCCACTTGGCCGGTCAGCATGGGCAGGGCCTGGTTCTTGCGCCGCAGCACGCTGAGCGCGGCAATCAGCCCCACGTGCAGGAGCACCGCAGCCAGCATCACGTTGGCGACGGTCTCGTGCAGGTCTTCCAGCCAGTCGCCGCCCAGCACGTCGCCCCAGTCGTTGTAGGTGCCGTAGCCGCTGACGGCCAGCGGCACCGTCAGCAGCAGCAGGGCCACCACGGCAGCCGCCATCAGCAGGTGCTGGCCCTGCCGCCAGGCCGGGGCGTGCAGGTCGCCGCTGCGCAGTGCGCCGGCTGCAGGCCGCAGCCAGTCCGCCGCACCCTTCAGCTTGCGCAGCAGCGGGCCCAGGCGGGCGTGGCGCGGCCCGAGCAGCCCGTACAGCACGCGGAACACCAGCAGCCCGGCCAGCGTGTAGCCCAGCGTGACGTGCAGCGCGCGCCAGCGCTCGCCGTCGGCCGTGAGGTAGGCGCCGAGGAAGCTGCTGGCGAACAACCAGTGGAACATGCGCGTGGGCGCGTCGACGACGCGGCGGCGCGCCTGCGGCCGCGGGGCCGGCGCGGCGCGCCCGGAGGCGAGCGCGGCGGCGGGGGTGGTGGGCGTGGATGGCATCGTGGCTCCTTCGTGATCGGGTGGGGTCAGTCGCGCCAGGCCCGGCGCTGGCTGGCCGGCAGGCCCGCGGGCAGGCGCAGTGCGTCGTCGTCGAAGCGGCCGCTGTCCGCGTCGGCGTGGCAGGCGGCGCACTGCGCGGCGCTGCGCACGCTGGCCAGCTGCCACACGGCGGGGTCGATCTGCCGGTGCTTGCGCGCGAACCAGGCCGAGCGCGTGATGCGGTCCTGCGGCGGTTCCTCGGTCACGCGCTTGTAGGTGCCGGCGTTGGCCTGCAGCCAGGCGTCGATCGGCTGCCGGGTGGCGGCGTCCAGCGAGGCGTCGCTGCCGTAGTGCCGCTCCAGCCCGCCCATCAGCCGCTGCCACGAGCGCGCCGGCAGCAGGCCGGGCGGATAGGCCAGGTGGCACGACGCACATTCCTGCGTGTAGGCCGCGGGCACGGGCTGCGGCATCGCCCGCCCTCCGTCGGCGCGGGCCGTGGCCGGCAGGGCGCCGAGCAGTGCCGTCGCCAGCAGGGCCAGCAGCGCCGACCTCACAGCCTTCGGCGCGGCCACGCGCCGGTGCTGCAGCGCGTTCATGGCTGCACCCCCATCAACCAGGCCAGCACGTCGGCCTGTTCGCCGGGAGTGCACGCACGCTGCAGCACGTCGTTGCAGTTGCGGCGGAACCACTTGTCGACGCGCGCGGTGTCGGTGAACGCCCGCGGGTTCGCCGCTGGCGCCAGCGGGTCGATGGCCTTGCCGGTGCTGGCGTGCTTGCCGCCAGCGAGCGGCGGGTTGCCGTGGCACGACGCGCACGACCACTCGCCGCCGTGCCGGCTGGTGAAGAACACGCGGCCGCGCTCGGCCTGACCCGGCGTGCCGGCCTGCGCGGCAAAGCGCTGCAGTTGCTGGGCCGGCGTGGTGTCGGCCGCATGGGCGGCCTGCAGCGGCAGCAGGCAGGCCGCAGCGGCGAGCATGGCGCCGAAGATGGCGCCCGTGCCGCGGCGCCAGCCCTGGCGCTGCAGGTGTTGCGGAAGGCGCCCACCGGCGCCGTGGGGGATGGTCATGAAAGCTCCTGGTGCTGCATGCAGTGCATTCTTCAAAGTCCCCCTGAACCGAGCGTGAAGCGCGCGTTCATCGCCCGTTCAGACACGCAGGCCGACAATCGACGCATGTCACGCCCCCACACCCTGTCGTCTGTGTCCCGCGGGCGCCAGCGGTTGCCCGCCCTGCCCGCCTTGCTGCTGTGCACGCTGGCTGCCGTGCTGCCCAGCCCCGCCGCACAGGCCAGCGACCGGCACGACCACGAACGCGCGCGCGCCGCCGTGCAGGCGGGCGAAGTGCTGCCGCTGACGGTGCTGCTGGAGCGACTGCAGCGCACCCACCCCGGGCAGGTGCTGGAACTGGAGCTGGAGCGCCACGGCGACGCACCGGCCACGGGCGTGCGCTGGATCTACGAGATCAAGCTGCTGCAGGCCAGCGGCCAGTTGCTGAAGCTGGATGTCGACGCCGCCACCGGCCGCGTGCTGGAGCAGCGGCGCAAGCGCGCCGACCCGCCCGCCCAGCCGCAGGACGTGCCGCGGTGACCCGGAGCTTGCGCATCGTGCCCGCATGCGTGGTGCCCACATGAGGCTGCTGCTGGTCGAAGACGACCCCACGCTGCGGGCCCTGCTGCGCACCGGCTTGGCAGACGCCGGCTACGCCGTGGACGAGGCCGACAACGGCCTCGACGCGCAGCACCTGGGCCTGCACGACAGCTTCGACGCGGTGGTGCTCGACCTGGGCCTGCCGCAGCGCGACGGCCTCAGCGTGCTGCAGCACTGGCGTGCCGCCGGGCGCACGATGCCGGTACTCATCCTCACCGCGCGCGACAGCTGGCACGAGAAGGTGACCGGCATCGACGCCGGTGCCGACGACTACCTCACCAAGCCCTTCCACATGGAAGAGCTGCTGGCGCGCGTGCGGGCGCTGATCCGGCGCGCGCAGGGTCTGGCCTCGCCGCTGCTGCAGCACGGCCCGCTGGCGTTGGACACGCGCAGCGGCCGCGTCACCTGCGACGGGCAGCCGGTCGTGCTGACGAGCCACGAGTTCCGGCTGCTGGCCTACCTGATGCACCGGCCGGGCACCGTGGTGTCGCGCACCGAGCTGACCGAGCACCTGTACGCGCAGGACTTCGACCGCGACTCCAACACCATCGAGGTCTTCGTCGGCCGCCTGCGCCGCAAGCTGCCGCCGAACACCATCGAGACCGTGCGCGGCATGGGCTACCGGCTCGCCGAGCCGGGCTGAAGGCGATGGCCGGCACACGCAGGCAGCGCTCGCTGCGGTTCCGGCTGCTGGCGGCCACGCTGCTGGCCGTGCTGGTGGCGCTGGCACTGGCCGGCCTGCTGCTGTCGGGGCTGTTCCGCGACCACGTGATGCACCAGTTCAGCCGCACGCTGACCGAGCAGCTCGACCAGGTCACCGCGCGGCTGGAATTCGACGGCACCGGCCAGCCGCGACTGGGCGGCGAGCAGCTCAGCGACCCGCGCTGGTCGCGGCCCTACTCGGGCCTGTACTGGCAGATCGACCGCGCCGGCGCCACGCCGCTGGCGGCCGTGCTGCGGTCGCGGTCGCTGTGGGACACCACGCTGCAGCCCCCGGCCGACGCGCCAGCCGCGGGCGAGGTGCACGTGCACGAGGTGCCCGGCCCGCAGGGCGCCGCCCTGCTGCTGGTGGAGCGCACCGTGCAGCCGCCCGGCGCAGCCGCGCCCCCGTGGCGCCTGATGGTCGCGGCCGACCTGGGCGAGACGGCGCAGGCCATCCAGCGCTTCACCGGCATGCTCGCGGCCTCGCTGGGGGCGCTGCTGCTGCTGCTGGGCGCCGCCGCCGTGGCGCAGGTGGCCGTGGGCCTGGCGCCGCTGCGCGCGCTGCAGCGGTCGCTGGCGGGCGTGCATGCGGGCCAGGCGCAGCGCATCGACGCGCACTTTCCGGCCGAAGTGCAGCCGCTGGTGGACGACTTCAACCGTGTGCTCGACCACAACGCGGCCATCGTCGCCCGCGCGCGCACGCAGGCGGGCAACCTGGCCCATGCGGTCAAGACCCCGCTGGCGGCGCTGGCGCAGGCGGCATCGGCAGCACAGCGCAACCCGGTCGACGCCGGCGCCCTGGCGGCCCGGGTGCACGACCAGGTGGCCGTGGCACGGCGCCATGTCGACTGGCATCTGGCGCGTGCGCGCGCCGCCGCGGCACACGGCATGCCCGGCGTGCGCGCAGCGGTCGCACCGGCGCTGGCCGGCCTGGTGCGGGTGCTGGAGCGCGTGCATGCCGAGCGCGGCGTGCGCATCACCTGCGCGGCCGTCGCCGACGACCTGCACTTTGCCGGCGAGGTGCAGGACCTGCAGGAAGTGGCCGGCAACCTGATCGACAACGCCTGCAAGTGGGCACGCAGCGCCGTGCAGGTGCAGGCCTGGGGCGCCGACACGCCCGCGGGCCGGCGCCTGCACCTCGTGATAGAGGACGACGGCCCAGGCATCGCGCCCCAGCGCCGCGCCGCCGTGATGGCGCGCGGCGCCCGCCTCGATGAATCGGTGCCGGGCAGCGGCCTGGGGCTGGCGATCGTGTCGGAACTGGTCGGGCTCTACGGCGGCACCGTCACGCTGGCCGACGCCGCCACGGGCGGGCTGCGCGTCGAGGTCGAACTGCCGGGCGCACCGCCCGGCCATTGACGCCGGGCCGCAGCGCGCGGCCACCGGCGAAAACGGCGTGCAGCGCCGCGCAGACCTGATACCCCCCTAAGTAAATGGATCGTGCCGGCCGACGGTCCGGCATGCCATTGACTTCGCGCAAACGTCGTACGTATCCGGCGCGAAACAGTGATCTTCGTCATCAGAAGTCGCGCATGCCGCCGTCGTGCATCGGGCCCCCAGTGCCCGGGCCGGCGGCGCAGCGCTGGTGACGCCCCATCGCACCTCACAGGAGACAACGACATGCGCACGACGAAACAAGGCAGCCAGCCACAGGCGGGCCGCGGGCGACGCTGGGCCGGCACGCTGCTGGCACTGGCGGTCCTCGGGCTGGCGGGCACGGCGCACGCCGGCAGGATCACGTCGGTCCCGTCCGCCACCGGCGCCTCGGGGTTCGGCGGCTGGAACCTCGGCAACGTGCAGGTGCAGCTGAACGGCACGGGCAGTTGGTTCGACCCGCTCACGGGGGCGTACGCGTTCGCTCCCGGCTCCGACTTCACGTACCAGGCCAATGTCTTCGACCGGACCGGCACGATGACCGGCATCGCACTGGCCAAGGACTGGCCGGTGGGCGAGCCCGCCGGCATCAAGATCGTCAACGACGACCCGGGCACGAAGCAGGGCAAGCCGGCCAGCTGCATCATGGCGACGTCCTATCACAAGGACCACTACCTCGACGATGCCGAGCCGAAGCAGGTGATCTGCAGCAGCCCGTTCCAGACCCACAAGCGCTTCAAGGTGGCGATGCTGCCCACCACGGTCGACGGCCAGGGCAGCGAGAGTGTCGACCTGGTCTTCAACGTCGAGCCCGAGGCCGGCGAGCGCACGTACGAGATCTTCCAGAAGATCAACAACTGGACGGGCAAGCGCCTGGCCGGCTTCAAGGTCGAGGTGGGTTTCGGCGTCGGCGACGCCTTCCAGCGCGCCGGAGCCGCCGGCGTGCCGCTGGCGCAGCTGAACATCGCGGTGCCATCGGACCTGTGGAGCCCGACCCAGCTGGCCACGTTCTCGGCCGGCCTGTTCGGCCCGGTGGACAAGCACACCGGCGAGGTGGGCTTCTTCGACATGAACAAGCGCGCGGGCTTCTACATCAACGAGTACGTCAGCGGCGTGCAGCCGCTGACCGACACGCTGACGGCGACACAGCCATTGCCCAGCAACTACAGCAACGTGCCGACCGGCGCCGGCGCGGCGGCCTACCAGTTCGGCCCCTGGCTGCCCAACAGCATGCTGCCGACGGGCATCTTCTTCGACGACGACGGCAACCCGTCCACTGACGCGGAGCTGGTGGCCTGGTACGGCTACAACCCGGTCAAGGGCGGCCTGGGCTGGATGCGCGGGGCGCAGGGTGCGTTCGCCGAGATTCCCACCACGGAGATCCAGGCGATGGGCGCCAACCTGTCGTACACGTCGGCCGTGATCGACGACCTGGTCAACGTCGGCCTGAACTACGTGGTGCGCATCGGTGACGTGTCGACGTTCCCGGGCTCGACCGCCAAGACGTTCACGATCCGCGTGACCCCGACCGCCGACACGTCCGAAACGCCGCCGCCCGTGTTCGTCGGGGCACAGCCCAACCCACTGCTGCTCTACGCGAGCTCCGACGGCAGCGTCGAACTCGGGCCGCAGCCCACGTTCACGGTCGGCAGCCTGCTGACCGCGCGCGTCGGCGACAAGGACCTGAACACGAACCCGGCGGTCGCGGAAACGGTGGCGGTGCAGATCAGCACCAGCAGCGGCCTGAAGGGCAGCCTGACGCTGGTCGAGCAGGGAACCAACCGCGGCGTGTTCGCGGCCGTGCTGCCCGAGGAGTACGGCAACGTGGCGCCGGACACGGTGGTGACGATGTCGTACACCGACGCCTCCGCGGGTGTCGTCAGGACGTCCAGCACGACGGCCAAGCCCGCGCCGGTGCCGATCCTGTCGAAGGTGACGATCACGAACCTGCTCGTGCCGGCCACCACGGTCGACGGCCTGTCGAGAAGCCTGTTGCTGACCATCGCCAACGACAAGACGGCCCAGGCCAGCGGCACCGGGGAGGTGCTGGTGACCGGCACCGACGGCAGCGAGTTCCGCGGCACCTTCACGAACCTGGCAGCGGGCAAGCGGCAGCTGTTCAACTTCCGCTGGACCGCCAAGCTCGCCGACCCGGCCACCCCGGCCACGGTGGAATGGCGGGTCAGCGTCAAGGTCGATGGCCAGAAGGTCGACGGCATCGACGCCGGCTACACGACGCAGGTGCTCGTGAAGCGCAGGAAGAGCGCCGAGTAGCGGCGCATCTGGTGCGGGCCAGGCTAGGCCCGCACCACCTGCCGCGCGAGCTTGAGAAAACGTGCGCGGTCCGTGCCGTTCAGCGGCTGCAGGATCTCGTCCTGCAGCGCCCGCACGATGGGCAGCAGCGCCTGCCGCACGCGTGCGCCCTCGGCCGTGAGCGACAGCTCGCGCGCGCGGCGGTCGCGCTCGCTCACGACCCTGCGCACCCAGCCCTTGGCCTCGAGCCGCTCGATGACGCCGCCCATGGTGGCGCGATCGACCGCAATCGTCTCCGCCACGCGCGCCTGGTCGGTGGCGGCGTGGGTGTGGATGGCGTCGAGTGCTGCGAACTGCACCGGCGTCAGGTCGTAGCCGGCTTCCTGGGTTCTCTGCACGAAGACCTGTGTCGCCTGCTGGTGCAGGCGGCGGATCAGGTGACCGGCCATGTCGAGCGATTCCATCACTGCGCTCCGTGGATGCGGGGGTCGTGCACGGGGAACGGCGGGCGCCGCGGCATTGGTAAGTATACATACTGCCTTGACGGCAATTGATAAGCATAGATACCATTTAGGCGTGCTCGGACGTGCGATGGAAGTCGCCCGCGGCGCACGTCAACCCCAGGAGACCGGCGATGCAGTTCTACAAGGATGGCTTCCGCGGCGGCAGCCCCGACGTGCAGCAGGCCGCCCCCGGGCGGCGCAACCGCGGCGTCAACGAGCCCCTGCCCGAGCAGGTGGACGTGCTGATCGCCGGCACCGGGCCGGCCGGCCTGTGCCTGGCGGCGCAGCTGGCGCAGTTCCCCGAGATCGAGACGATGATCGTCGAGCGCATGCCCTGCAACATCGTCAAGGGCAAGGCCGACGGCATCAACACGCGCACCATGGAGATGCTGCAGGCCTTCGGCATCGCCGACAAGGTCAAGCGCGAGACCTACTGGGTCAACCAGACCGCCTTCTGGATGCCCGACCCGGCCAACCCGCAGCACATCCGGCGCGTGGGGCGCGTGCAGGACGTGGCCGACGACAGCTCGGAGATGCCGCACATCCTGATCAACCAGGCGCGGCTGCACGAGCTGTTCCTGGAGGTGATGAAGAACGCGCCCGCGCGCCTGGAGCCCGACTACAGCTGGGAAATCGTCGGGCTGACGATCGACCCCACGACCGATGACCACCCGGTGACGGTGACGCTGAAGGACGCCAGCGGCGTGCACTGGTGGGGCACCCGCACCGTGCGCGCGAACTACGTGGTCGGCTGCGACGGTGCGCACTCGGCGGTGCGCCGGGCGATCGGCGGCGAGCTGCACGGCGACACCGCGCACCAGGCCTGGGGCGTGATGGACATCCTCGCCAACACCGACTTCCCCGACGTGCGGCAGAAGTGCCTCATCTCGTCGGCCAGCGAAGGCAACGTGCTGATCCTGCCGCGCGAAGGCGGCTACCTGTTCCGCATGTACGTGGAGCTGGACAAGCTGCGCCCCGACGAGCGCGCCGCCAGCCGCAAGTTCACGCAGGACGACATGATCGCGGCGGCCAACCGCATCCTGCGGCCCTACACCATCGACGTGAAGGAAGTGGTCTGGTGGTCCATCTACGACATCGGCCACAGCATCACCGACCGCTTCGACGACGTGCCCGCAGGCAGCGACCGCAACCCGCGCGTGTTCACCGCAGGCGACGCCTGCCACACGCATTCGCCCAAGGCCGGCCAGGGCATGAACGTGTCGATGCAGGACACCTTCAACCTCGGCTGGAAGCTGGTGCACGTGCTGCAGGGCCGGGCCGACGCCAGCCTGCTGCGCAGCTACTCGGCCGAGCGCCTGACCGAGGCCCGCCGCCTGGTGGAGACCGACCACGCGTGGTCGCGCATCATGTCGGCGCCCACCACGCAGGCCGAGCGCGACGGCCTGGAGGAGCCGCGCATCATCCGCCAGTTCAAGCAGAACCTGGAGTTCACAGGCGGCACGGCGGTGCGGTACGACGCTTCCGCGCTCGTCGGCCCGGCCACGCACCAGGCGCTGGCCCGCGGGCTGCCGATCGGCCGCCGCTTCCATTCCGCGCCGGTGGTGCGGCTGGCCGACGCGAAGCCCATGCAGATCGGCCACGTGGCCCAGGCCGATGCACGCTGGCGCCTGTACGCCTTCGCCGGCAGCGGCGACTGTGCCCAGCCGGGCTCGGCCCTGCGCCGCCTGGCCGACTGGCTGGAGCAGCACCCCGACTCTCCCGTGCGCCGGCACACGCGGCCGGGCGAGGACATCGACGCGGTGATCGACGTGCGCGCCGTGTTCCAGCAGACCTTCGACCAGCTGGCCTGCGAACACATGCCGTCGCTGCTGCGGCCCCGCACCGGCCGGCTCGGGCTGCAGGACCACGAGAAGATCTTCTGCGTCGACCACAAGGGCGCGGGCGACATCTTCGACCTGCGCGGCATCCGGCGCGAGACCGGCTGCGTGGTGGTGGTGCGGCCCGACCAGTACGTCGCGCACGTGCTGCCGCTCGAAGCGCACGAGGAGCTGGCCCGGTTCTTCGCCTGCGTGCTGCTGTAGGCCGCCGGCGCGCCGCTGCCGGGCTGCGCGGGCGCATTCAGCCGCGGCGGGGCCGACGCCGGGCGCGCCAGAGCAGCGCCGAGCCCAGCAGCGTGGCCACGAACAGCAGCAGCGCCACTGCGTTGAGCTCGGCGCCGGCCGTGCGCAGGCCGGGTTGCTGCAGGCCGCCGATCAGCCGCACCAGCAGCGAGCCGTGCAGCGCCGCCAGCGGCAGGTAGAACCAGGGTCCGAACTGCAGCTTCACGCGCAGCACGGCCGGCAGGATGACCGGCGCGTGGCCCATCACCATGCTGAAGATGAAGCCCAGCCCCAGCGCGTGCAGGGCCAGGTCGCGGCCGGGGCAACCCAGCGCCATGCCCATCCAGGCCAGCCCGCCCAGCGCCAGCCAGGCGTAGCCGGCGAGCAGGCACACCGCCATGTAGCGCGGCAGGCCCTGCGCGAACAGCGTGCGCCGCGCGATGTCGAAGAAGCCGAACCACAGCGCCAGCGCCACCAGCGCCATGCCGAACAGCACGCCGCCGCCGACGTGGAACGGCGCCAGCGCAGCCCCGGCGAGCAGTGCGGCCACCACCCCCAGCAGCACGGGCACCGCTGCGGCGTGGCGCCGCGTCAGGCGGGTCATCTCCAGACGCTCGGCCGCGATCGTCAGCACCGGCAGCGCAAACCACCAGGGCATGGCCGCCTCGGTGCCCTGGCCAGAGGCAAAGAGCAGGTTGCCCACCAGCCAGGCCGCCGAAGCCAGCAGCAGCAAGGCCGTGTGCGGCGCACGCTGGCGCTGCACCACCACGCCATGCACGGCCACCGAGACCGCCGCCGCCACGACGCCCAGCGCCGCCGCGAGCACGAAGTGGTCGGCCAGCAGCGCAATGCTGCAAAGGCCCGCCGCCACCGGCGACACGAACGCCCAGCGCAGCTTCACGGCCACGGCACGTTCGACGGCGATGACCATGCCCAGGAAGCCCGACAGCATCAGCGCCGCATGCATGCCGGCCGCCTGCGCGACGACGGCATGGCCCTGCAGCAGCGGCCAGCTCGCCCCTGCCCGCAGCAAGCCGCCGAGCACGGCGGCCACCAGCGAGACGGCCACCAGCGGCACCAGCACGGCGGTCGCTGCGGGGCGCACCGACGCGCCGCTCTCGCGGGTTGGTCTCATGCGCTCACCCCATGAAGCGCCGGGCGCGGTCGCTCATCATGGCCGGCGACCAGACCGGCTCCCACACGACGTCGACGTCGACCGTGGCGTCGGCGGGCAGCACGCGTTCGAGCGCCGCCACGAGGTCGTCGACGATCAGGTCCGCCACGGGACAGGCGGCCGAGGTCATCGTCATCGTCACGCGCGCGTTGCACGCGTCGTCGATGGCGACGCCGTAGATCAGCCCCAGGTCGACGACGCTCAGCGCGACCTCCGGATCGACCACCTGCTGCAGCGCACGCACCACGGCGTCTTGCAGCCCGGGCGGCCCGGCGTAGGGGAACGGGGATGGGGGCGCTGCAAGGTCCTGGTGCATGGCGTCTTGGTTCATGGCGGTGTGTCCGGTGCAGGTGTGCGGCAGGCTACCAGCGGCCCCGCAGTCCGACACGCCAGGTGCGCGGCCGTTCCACCTGCGTGAACAGCGGCGACTCGTCGGCCAGCCGCACGTTGGTGAGGTTCTGCACGCCCAGCGTGCACTCCAGCCCGGCCGGCAGCACCCGCACCAGGTGGGCGCCCAGCAAGGTGATGTCGGGCACCGGCTGCGAGGCGGCGCCCACGGTGGTGGACGGCAGCGTCTGGCTGCCCTGGAACTCGGCGTCCACCCCGGCGCGCCAGGGGCCGCCAGTCCACGTCATGCGCAGCGTGGCGGCGTGCCGCGGCCTGCGGTCCAGCCGCTGGCCGGTGCCGCTGCGCGCATCGAGGTAGGCATAGCTGAGCTGTGCGCCCAAGCCAGCGCCCAGCGTCTGCAGCCAGCTGGCTTCCAGCCCGCGCATCCGGGCCTGGGACAGGCTCTCGTAGGTGTAGGTGCCCGTGCCCGGCACCGTGCCGGGGCTGACGAGGCGGATGTCGATGAGGTCCTGCACGCGCTGCTCGAACACCGTCACCTGCACCTCGCTGGACCCTTGTGTCCAGCCGGCCGCCAGCTCCACGTTGTCGCTGGTCTCGGGCCCGAGCGCAGGGTTGCCGATGAACAGGTTCGGCCCTTCGGCGCGCGTGCCGGGCACGATCTGCTTCAGGTTGGGCGCGCTGAAGCCGTGGCCGTAGCCGCCCTTGAAGGTCCAGGCCGGGCTGGCGTTCCAGACCACGTAGGCACGCGGGCTGAACTCGTGGCCGAACAGGTTGTGGCGGTCGTGGCGCAGCCCGGCGGTCAGGCGCAGCGTGCGCGCCAGTTCGACGTCGGCCTGCACGAACACGGCCCGGTGCCTGCTGGTGGCCGCACCGCCCGGCAGGCCGGGGTCCTCGAGCGTGCTGTCGCGCAGCTCGAACCCGCCCAGGCCCGCTTGCGTGTTCCACGGCAGGCGCAGCTGGCCTTCGAGCACGTCGTCCTGGATGCGCTGCGGCGGGTTGGCCGCCACACCCGCGCTGCGCCGGTTGTCGACGGCGATCGTCGCGCGGTAGGCGCGCAGTTCGCTGTGCGCGCCTTCGGCACCGCCGGCACCTCCGGCCGCAGGCCAGTCGGCGCGCCAGGCGAGCGACGTCGTGGCACGTTCGATGTCGTTGTCGGTCTGGTGGTAGCGCCGCGCCCCGCCGCGTTCGCGTGCACCGGCGTCGCGCAGTTCACGGCCTTGCCGGTGCTCGGCATCGAGCCGCTGCCCGGCCGCCAGCTGCCAGCCCAGGCCCAGCCAGCCGGCCTGCTTGTCGCGACCTTCCAGTTCCGAGATGCGCGGGTCTGCGGGCGATGCCAGGGCCTCGACCCGGCTGGCCGCCGCGCCCACGCGCAGGGCCAGACCCGGAGCCAGCGGGCCGTCGGCCTGCGCGCCCAGGCGGTGGCCGTTGCCGCCACGCCCGCCTGCGGCCTGCGAGCCTTCGACGTTGGCACCGAAGCGCCAGGTCTCGCCGGGCTGGCGCGTGATGATGTTGACCACGCCGCCCAGCGCTTCGCTGCCGTAGAGCACCGACAAAGGGCCGCGCACGACCTCGATGCGCTCGATGTCGTCGCTGGCGATCCAGTCGTACTGGAAGTCGCTGGCGCCGACCACGCCGTCGCTCGCGCCCACGCGCTGGCCGTTGACGAGGAACAGCGTGTGGCGGCTGTCCAGCCCGCGCAGCGCGATCACCTTGCGGCCACCGACTGCGCGGCCCTGCAGCGTCACGCCGGGCTCGGTGCGCACGGCGTCCAGCACGTTGTCGGCGCCGCGCGCCTCGATGTCGCGGCGCGTCACCACGCTCAGGGACGCAGGCGCGTCCACCGCCAGCATGGCGTGGCGCGATGCGGTGATGACCACCGTCTGCACCGGTTGTGCGCCAGGCACCGCGACCGGGCCTTCGACCTTGTCGGCCAGGGCCGACAGCGCCGTGCAGGCCAGCAGGGCGCAGCAGGCGCGCAGCTGGGTGCGGGACTCGGTGCGCCGTGGGGTGCGCGTGCGTCGCATGGAAACCGTCCGTCGTGAGGATTGCATCGAGGCCAAGCATCGGCCCCGGCGCCCTCCCCGGCCTTGAACTGGTTCGTGTTTGCAGGCCGTGGCCGCGCTGTGGTGCCGTTCCCTGATCCGCATCAAGTGCGGCACGTGCGCGCGGGCCGGCCGCCGGCGGCTTGAACCAGTTCAAGGAAATCCCCGACCGTGCAGCCCACATTCGCGGGCAGGCAGACACCCCATTCACGACAAGCCCAGGAGGCCCCATGACAGTCCAGAAGCTCACTCCCCTCGCCGCCCTTGCACTGCTGGTGCTGTCGGCCGGGCCCTTTGCGCAGACCGCCGACAAGAAGGCCGTGACGCCGGGCGACGTGCAGTACCACGCAGCACCTTCGGCGCTGGCCGGTACGCCCATGGTGCAGAGCACGAACCCGAAGGCGCCGCCGATGACGCAGGCCGAGTTCGACACCGCGCGCAAGATCTACTTCGAACGCTGCGCGGGCTGCCACGGCGTGCTGCGCAAGGGCGCCACCGGCAAGGCGCTCACGCCCGACATCACGCTGGGCAAGGGCACCGACTACCTGAAGGTCTTCATCGCCTACGGCTCGCCGGCCGGCATGCCGAACTGGCAGACCAGCGGCGAGATGACCGAGCAGGAAGTGGACATCATGGCGCGCTACATCCAGCACGACGCGCCAGTGCCGCCCGAGTTCGGCATGGCCGACATGAAGGCCACCTGGAAAGTCATCGTGCCGCCGGCGCAGCGGCCGAAGAAGAAGATGAACAACTACAACATCGAGAACATCTTCTCGACCACCTTGCGCGACACCGGCGAAGTGGCGCTGATCGACGGCGACACCAAGCAGATCATCAACATCGTCAAGACCGGCTATGCGGTGCACATCTCGCGCACCTCGGCCAGCGGGCGCTACCTGTTCGTGATCGGGCGCGACGCCAAGATCAACATGATCGACCTGTGGATGCCCAAGCCCGACAACGTAGCCGAGATCCGCATGGGCCTGGAAGCGCGCAGCGTGGACGCCAGCAAGTACAAGGGCTTCGAGGACAAGCTGGTGATCGCCGGCGCGTACTGGCCGCCGCAGTTCGTCATCATGAAGGGCGACACGCTGGAGCCGCTGAAGATCGTCTCCACGCGCGGCAACACCGTCGACTCGCAGGAATACCACCCCGAGCCGCGCGTGGCCAGCATCGTCGCCAGCCACTTCAAGCCCGAGTTCGTGGTCAACGTGAAGGAGACCGGGCAGACGCTGATGGTGGACTACACCAACCTCGATGCGCTGAAGATCACCAGCATCGGCACCGCACGCTTCCTGCACGACGGCGGCTGGGACAGCACCAAGCGCTACTTCATGGTGGCGGCCAACCAGAGCAACAAGATCGCCGTCGTCGACGCGAAGGAAGACAAGCTGGTGAAGCTGGTCGACGTGAGCAAGATCCCCCACCCGGGCCGGGGTGCGAACTTCATCCACCCGAAGTTCGGGCCGGTGTGGAGCACCGGGCACCTGGGCGACGAAGCCATCTCGATGATCGGCACCGACCCCGTCAGGCACCCGCAGTTCGCCTTCAAGGAAGTGGGCCAGATCAAGGGCCAGGGCGGCGGGGCGCTGTTCATCAAGACGCACCCGAAGTCCAAGCACCTGTACTCCGACACGCCGCTGAACCCCGACGCCGCGATCTCGCAGTCGGTGGCCGTGTTCGACATCAGGAACCTGGACAAGGGCTACACCGTGCTGCCCATCGCACAGTGGGCGGGCCTGTCGGACGATGGCGCCAAGCGCGTGGTGCAGCCCGAGTTCAACAAGGCCGGCGACGAGGTCTGGTTCTCGGTGTGGTCGGCCAAGGACAAGCAAAGCGCCATCGTCATCGTCGACGACGCCACGCTCAAGCTGAAGGCGGTGATCAAGGACCCGCGGCTCATCACGCCCACCGGCAAGTTCAATGTCTTCAACACCCAGCGCGATGTCTACTGAACGCAGAGGTCTCCCCATGAAGCAAACGCTGGCATCCACCCTGCTCGCAGGTCTCGTGTTCGGCGCCCTGGCGCCGGCACAGGCCGCCGAGCCCCTGGACGTGATGAACAAGGCGGGCTGCCTGGCCTGCCACCAGAAGGAGAAGAAGCTCGTCGGCCCGGCGCTCAGCACGGTGGCGGCCAAGTACAAGGGTCAGGACGTGACCGCCGCGCTGGTGCAGAAGGTGCGTGCGGGCAGCAAGGGGGTCTACGGCCCGATCCCGATGCCGGCCACCGGGCCCGACAAGATCAGCGATGCCGACCTGAAGGCCGCCATCGACTGGATCCTGAAGCTCTGACCGCAGCATGGCGCGCCGGGCATGGCCAGCACCGCAGGCCCCTGCCCGCCCGGCGCGTTGATGTCGCTCGACGCAGCGCTGCTGGCGCAGGCCGGCCAGGGCCTGGACCTGAGCCCGGAACCCTACGCCACGCTGGGCGCCCCGCTCGGGCTGGGCGGTGACGCCGTCATCGAGCGCCTGCGCCGGCTGCTGGCCCACGGCCTGATCGGAGGGCTGGGCCCGCACTGGGCGGCAGGCCCGCCCGGCGCCCTGCCGGCCGACCTGCTGCAGTTGCGGGCGGCCACCACCGGCGGCCTGCCGCTGGTGGCGCGGCCCTACGAGGCCCTGGGCGCCATGCTCGGCTGGCCGGCGCAGCGCGTGTGCGATGCCTTCGACGCCGCACTGCGCAGCGGCCGGCTGCTGCGGCTGGCGCCGTGGCCGCCACACGCATGCTGAAGGCCCGCGCTGCGGCAGGACGCCGGCTGTTGCTGGCGCTGGCGGCGGCGCTGTCGCTGCTGCCGGCAGCGCTGCGGGCGGCGGACGCGCCGGTGCAGCCAGCGGTGCAGCCCGACACGCTGTCGTGCCGCAGCGCCGACGGCCAGTGGCTGCTGCAGGCACACGGCCACAGCCTGCACCTGTCGCATGCCAGCGGCACGCCCGCGCGCAGCTGGCCGGTGGCCGACCGCGCCGGCAGGCCGGGGCAGGTGCTGGCCCTGGCCGACCATGCGGCGCGGCGCAGCTTCATCGTGGCGCTGCAGGACCTGCCCGAGGTGTGGGAGCTGTCCTACGACCCGCAGGCCGAGCCCGTCTTCGACGGGCTGGTGCACGACTACCGCATGGGCGAAGGCCTGGCCAGCCCGGGCTTCCTGGGGCTGCGGCGCTCGCTGCTGGCGGCGCCGGTGCGGGGCCTGGTGGTCGACGGCCGCAACCCCTGGGTGCTGGTGCAGCAGGCCAGCGGCACGGCGGTGCTGCATCTGGACGTGCGCCGCATCGTCCCGCAGGCGCCCGCTGCTGCCGTGCCGGCCGCGCCGGCCCCGTGCCGCTGAAGGCCGCCGCGCTTCAGCCCTGCGGGTATTGCCCCAGGCGGCGCGCGTCGAGGATGCGGATGTCGCGCTTGTCGATCTCGATCAGGCCGGCGGCCTCCAGCTCGTGCAGCACGCGCGAGAAGTACTCGGGCGTGAGCGACAGCCGCGAGGCGATGACGGACTTGCTGACCGGCAGCGACACGGTGATGGACTCGCCGGCGCCCTGCTCGTCGGTCGGCACGTCGCGCAGCAGGTAGCCGATGACACGCTGCACGCCGCTGTGCAGCGCGTAGGCCTGCACGTCGTGCACCAGGCCGTGCAGGCGGCGCGAGATGCCCGCCAGCATGCACATGGCAAAGCGCGCATCGCGCTCGATCTCGCTCACCACGGCGGCCTTCTTCACGCTGAGCAGCAACGAGTCGTTCAGGCTCTGGGCGTTGATGATGTACGGCCGGCCGGTGAACATCAGCGCCTCGGCGAAGCTGCCGCCCGGGCCCACCAGTTCGATCACCTTCTCCTGCCCCGCCGGCGACACCGCGTAGAGCTTCACCTGTCCGGTGACGGTGACGTGGAACTCCTCGCAAGGCTCGCCGACCCGGAAGATGGTCTCGCCGCGGGTGTAGCGCCTCAGCTGGCAGCCCAGGGCCAGGCGCTCCAGCTCGGGCGGGCTGAGGTCGCTGAACAGGGGCAGGACGCGCAGGTAGCGCGGCAGGTCGAAGGCGCGAATGTCCACGGTGCGTTCCGGCGGCAGGGTGCGCCATTGTGGCCCGCCGTGCGCCGGGTCCGGCGAGCCCGGCGGTGCCCGTGTCAGGCCGGCGCCGCCCGCTGCACCAGACGCGCGTACACCGCGGCCAGCCGCTGCGGCAGCTCGGCCGGCTGGCGCACGTGCGCCCAGCCCTGCTGCCCGAACAGGTGCGGCAGGTAGTCGTGGGCCTCGTCGTCGATGCTCAGGCAGAAGGGCGACAGCCCGGCGGCCCGCGCTTCCTGCACCGCATGGCGGGTGTCTTCCAGGCCCCAGCGGCCTTCGTAGACGTCGATGTCGTTGGGCTTGCCGTCGGTCAGGATCAACAGCAGCCGCTGGCGTTCGGGCCGCAGCTGCAGCTGCCGCGTGGCCAGGCGGATGGCCGCGCCCATGCGCGTGTAGTACCCGGGCTTGATGGCGCCCACGCGCGCCTGCACCGCCGCGCCCCAGGGTTCGCCGAAGCCCTTCAGGTGCTGCATGCGCACGTGGCTGCGGCGCACCGAGCTGAAACCCAGCATCTCGAAGGCGTCGCCGGTGGCGTGCAGGGCTTCGCCGAAGACGTACAGCGCGTCGCGGATCACGTCGATCACGCGCTGCTCGTTGTTGGCATACGCGTCGGTGGACAGCGACAGGTCGGCCAGCAGCAGCGTGGCCAGGCTGCGCTGGCCGCGCACGGTGCGGGCATAGACGGCCGGCTCGCCGGGGGCGTCGCGTCCCGGTCCGCACGCGGCGCGATGGCGCACCCAGGCGTCGAGGTCGATGGCGTCGCCTTCGGTGCAGCCGCGTTGCCAGCGCGGCGCGGCCTGCAGCACTTCCAGTCGCCGACGCACGCTGCGCGCGGTCCGGCGCAGCGCGGCGTTGGGCACGAAGGACGCGCCGGGCTGCGCCATCACCGTCACCACGTGGCAATGCGCGGGGCGCAGCCGCTGCTGCTTCCAGTCCCACTCGGGCAGGTGCAGGCCCGGCCCCAGCGGCAGGTCATCGGCGCTGGCGCTGGGCAGGTCGAGATCGAACTTCACGCGCGAGGCCGGTGCCGCGCCGTCGCGCGTGAGGGTCAGCTGCTCCATGTCGTCGGCCGCCGCGGTGGCGTTGCCGTCGTATTCGTCGTCGCTGGCGCGGTCCAGCGGCACGTGCTCGCTCCAGGTCATCAGCGATTCGGTGCGCGAGGGCAGCAGCATCGGCGCGCGGCCGCTGGCCTGCTCGGCCTGGCGGGTGCGGCGCCGCACCGGGCTGCGGGCGGCGGGGCTGGCTTGCGCCATCGGATCGGTCGGGGCGTGGGACTCGGCCGGTGGCGTGGCGTTCGACGCCAGGCACTGCGGGCTGATGGCCAGCCACAGCCAGACCGGCGCCACGTCGCGCGGGCCGATGTCTGCCTGCGCCCACGCAGGCGGGTTGGCGGCCACGGCCAGCGGGTCGGCCGCCAGTGCCGCCTGCACCACAGCTTCGGCCTGCGCTGCGGCAGGCGCCAGCGCCGACAGCAGCGGCCGCTGCGCCAGCTGCGCGGCGCGCAGCCGGTGGAAGCGGTCGGCCATGCCCGGGCAGCGCCGCAGCGCCTGCGCGGCGGCAGCGCAGTTGGCTGCCACCCAGCCCTGCGCCGGAACGGCTGCGGCGGCCAGCACGGCCAGCCACAGGTAGAGGTCGCGGTTGAGCGCGGCGTCGTCGAACACGGCCAGCCGCGGCGGCAGCGCCAGCGTGTCGCTGTCGAGCTGTGGCAGCGCCGCGCGCTGGCCGCTGCCGGCCACACGCTGCAACCAGGTGCGCGGGCCGCCGATGCGCACCTGCGCGGCCGGCACCACGCGCAGCGCCGGCGCACCGCCGGCAGCGCGGTAGAGCAGGCCCACGCTGCGCTCAACCTCGGCCAGCGCCACCCCCTGCGCGGCAAACGAGCGGTCGGCCGCCCGGTCGATCAGGCGGTGCCAGCGTTCGCCGATCCACTCTTCCATGGTGTCAGGGCGCGCGGCGCTGGCGCAGGGTTTCGCGCAGGGCGTCCACGCCCACGGCCCATTCCAGGTTGGGCTGCCGCTGCTGCGCGGCGTGGGAGCCTTCGCATTCGGTGATGCACTGCCCGCACTGCACGCAGGCGAACATGTGGCGCTTGATGTTGCGGGGCGTCAGCCGCATCGGGCAGGCGTGGTCGCAGGCGGCGCCGCCGGGCGCGCGCTCGGTGCTGCAGCTGCGGCAGTCGCGCGCGCGGTTGCGGTCGAACGCGATCACCAGGCCCCGGGGATTGGCCATCCACGCCAGGCTCTGGAACAGGCCCACGGCACAGCCGAAGCGGCAGAAGAGGTGGCGTGCAAACAGGAATTCGAGCGTGAACACGGTGCTGCCGATGGCGATGAACCGCGCCTGGTTGGGCGTGAGCGTGCCTTGGATCAGGTTGCTCCAGATCTGCGCCGGCGGCAGCAGGTAGGTGAGCAGCGTGGTGGCCCACAGGAAACCGAAGAACGCACACGACACGGCAAACAGCGGCCACCAGCGGCGCTGCGGCCGGCGCGTGCCCTTGGGCGTGGTGTGGCGGTCCCACACGCTGAGCTTGCCGCTGGCGCGGTGCAGCAGGTCGTTCAGCCCTTCGACCAGCGAGAAGTGCGGGCACAGCCAGCCGCAGTACAGCCGCCCGTAGCGGTAGGCCACGGTCATGAACGCGGCCACGAACAGCACGGCGGGCAGGATGCCGCGCAGCACGATGGACAGCGCGGCCTGCGTGGCCGTGGTCTCGCCACGCACGAAGGCGTCGATGCCCAGCGACCAGCGCCAGCCCAGCACCCACAGCTGCGCCTCGTTCAGGTCGAAGCGCAGCAGGTTCAGCGCCGGCGCCAGCAGGAACAGCGCAAAAAAGCCCAGCTGCAGCGCGCGCCGCCAGCGCTGCAGGCGCGCCAGGCGCAGCAGTTCGGGGGCAGGCGCCGGCAGGGGCGCGGCCTCAATCTGCGTCATGGCCCACGACGGCGGCCACCACCTCGCGCAGCGCCGCGGCGGTGTCGAGGTCGTCGGTGAGGGCGTCGACGATGGCGCAGCCGCAGGCCGCGCGCAGCGCCATGCCGCTGGCCACCAGGCGCGCGGCCATCACCAGCAGCCGGGTGCTCGCCGTCTCTTCCAGGTCGTGTGCGGTCAGGCGGCGCAGGGCCTGCGCCAGCTGCACCAGCTGCGTGGCCGTGGCGGCGCTGCAGCCGCCTTCGGCCTGCACGATGCGGCACTCGACCTCGGCGTCGGGGTAGCCCAGCGTCAAGGCCACGAAACGCTGGCGCGTGCTGGGCTTGAGCCCCTTCAGCAGGTTCTGGTAGCCCGGGTTGTACGAGATCACCAGCATGAAGCCGGGCGGTGCCTGCAGCAGCTCACCGGTGCGTTCCACCGGCAGCGTGCGGCGGTCGTCGGCCAGCGGGTGCAGCACCACGGTGGTGTCCTTGCGCGCCTCGACCACCTCGTCCAGGTACAGCAAGGCCCCGGTGCGCACGGCGCGGGTGACCGGTCCGTCGCACCACACCGTGTCGCCGCCCACGATGAGGTGGCGGCCCACCAGGTCGGCCGCGCTCAGGTCGTCGTGACAGCTCACGGTGACGAGCGGCCGGCCGAGCCGGGCCGCCATGTGCTCCACCAGCCGCGTCTTGCCGCAGCCGGTGGGGCCCTTGATCAGCAGGGGCAGCCGGCTGGCGTGGGCGTGCTCGAAGACGGCACATTCGCTGCCCTGCGCGGCGTAGTACGGCAGGGCCGCAAGCTGGCGGGCGCTGGTCATTTCCATCGCAGGCCCCCGGGCTCAGGCCGTGCGCAGGCGGGGCTCGGGCGGGGCCTCGTGCCCGGCCTGCCGCTCATCGCCCGCCGGGCCGATGAAGAAGCTGGCCAGGTACACGAGCAAGCCGCCGAGGAACATCACGCCGCCGGCCACGCGCACCCAGTAGAAGAAGCGCAGCTGGTCCTGTGTGGCCATGAAGCTCATCGCACCTTCGGTGGGAATGCGCTGCAGCCAGACCTGCAGGATGCCGGCCCCGGTGAGCGCCAGCACCATCACGCCCATGCCGATGGTCATGATCCAGAAGCTCCACATCTCGAAGGCCTGCGCGCGCCGCGGGTTGGCCTCGCGGCCGCGCAGGATGGGCATGGCGTAGCTGATCATCGCGATCACCACCAGCACGTAGGCGCCGTAGAACGCCAGGTGGCCGTGCGCGGCCGTGACCTGGCTGCCGTGGGTGTAGTAGTTGACCGGGCTCAGCGTGTGCGCAAAGCCCCACAGGCCGGCGCCGAGGAAGCCCATCACGGCCGTGCCCACGGCCCACAGCACCGCGGCCTGGTTGGGGTGTTCGCGCTTGCGCCGCTGCACCATGTTGAAGGCGAACAGCGTCATCATGAAGAAGGGAATGGGCTCCAGCGCGCTGAACACGCTGCCCACCCAGTGCCAGTAGCCCGGCAGGCCGATGAAGAAGAAGTGGTGGCCGGTGCCGAGGATGCCGGTGACCAGGGCCATGGTGACGATCAGGTACAGCCACTTGTCGATGACCTCGCGGTCCACGCCCGTGGTCTTGATCAGCACGTAGGCCAGCAGCGCGCCCAGGATCAGCTCCCAGGTGCCTTCCACCCACAGGTGCACCACGAACCACCAGTACATCTTGTCGCGCACGAGGTTGCTGGGGTTGACGAAGCTGAACAGGAACATCAGCGCCAGGCCCCACAGGCCCATCAGCAGCACCAGGCTGATGGCGGTCTTGCGACCCTTCAGCACCGTCATGCTGATGTTGAACAGGAAGCCCAGCGCCACCACCACGATGCCGACCTTGGTGGGCAGCGGCTGCTCGAGGAACTCTCGCCCCATCGTCGCCAGGAAGTCGTTGCCGGTCATCTGCGCCAGCGTGGCGTAGGGCACCAGCAGGTAGCCCAGGATGGTTGCCGCCCCGGCCGCGAGGTAGACCCAGAACAGGATCTTCGCGAACAGCGGGCTGTACAGCTCGGTCTCGGCTTCCTCGGGAATGAGGTAGTAGGCCGAGCCCATGAAGCCCATCAGCAGCCACACGATGAGCAGGTTGGTGTGCACCATGCGCGCGATGTTGAAGGGGATGGCCGGGAACATCAGGTCGCCGATCACGTACTGCAGGCCCAGCGTGAGCCCGAAGACGATCTGGCCGATGAAGAGCCCGATGGCGGCGATGAAGTACAGCCGGGCGACCGACTGCGACTGGTATTTCACGGTGGCGGTTTTCATGTGCGCTCCTCAGCCTTCGATGTTCGGCGGCCACTTCTCGGTGTTGATGCCGTTGGTCCACTTCAGGAACTCGGTCAGGTCGTCCAGCTGCGCCTCGGTGAAGTTGAACTGCGGCATCTGGCGCCGGCCCGGCGCATGCGTGGGCTGCGCCTTGATCCAGGCCTTGATGAAGTCGGGACCCCGCCGCGCGTAGACGTTGCCGAGCTCGGGGGCGAAGTACGCGCCTTCGCCCAGCAGCGTGTGGCAACCGATGCAGTTGCGCGTTTCCCAGAGGTGCTTGCCGCGCACCACCGCCGGCGTCAGCTCGGCGACGTTGCTGCGCGCAGGAATGCGGGACTCGGTATCGAAGATCAGCACGGCAAACAGCAGCACGAAGAACAGCGTGCCGCCGTAGAAGATGTTGCGTGCCATCTGGCTGGTGAAGCCGCGGGCCATGGGGTTCTCCTGTCTGGATGGAATGGCAGTAGCCTACGGATTCGCTCAGGAATTTCCTTGAACCTGTTCAAGGAAGCGCCCGCGGCACCTTGCGCTGCATCAGCCGCAGAGGCAGGCGCCGGGTCCGTCCGCACCCGACACCGAAGCAGGCCTGGCGAGGGCAGCCTGGCCGAGTTGGCTGGCGCTGGAGCCGCTGACTGCCCGCGAGGAAGAGGTGCTGCGGCTGCTGGTGGAAAGCCTGGGCAGCAAGTCCATCGCCCGCCGCCTGGACATCGCCGTCGGTACCGTGAAGTCGCACCCGAAGTGCAGCTTCGAGAAACTGCAGGTGTCGAGCCGCACGCAGGCCATCCACGATGGCGGGGCAACCGTTTGTCGCCACTGCGATAGACCGGGAACAAGCCATTGACGCCGATCCCGGCATCGAGGGACCAGCGTGGGCATGGGCTGGGCATCCGGCGCAGCCGCCCGAGGGATGGGCTGCGACACGCCCCAAGGGCCGATGCCGGCCCGATCGGACGCGCCGCGCGCTACAGCGGGTTCCAGGTCTTCTGCGGCCGGTAGTGCGTGTAGCCCACGCTGGCACCGGCGCGCAGGCCCACGCCCAGGCGGATCGGCGCCAGCGTCACGCCGTCAAGCCGCTGGTAGTTCAGGCCGACGCCGCCCACGTAGTACAGGCTGCCGTCGACACCGGGGAAGCGCCTGAAGATCGCCTGCGCCTCGGGCAGGTCGTAGACCAGCACGAAGACCTTGGAGGCGTTGGCACCCAGGTCGAAGCCGACCGACGGGCCGGCCCAGTAGACCTGCGAGGTCACGCCGCTCTTCAGCACGAGCTGGCCTTCGCCGTAGCGCACGCCGGCCGTGACGGCTGCAGCCACCTCCTCGCCGCGGATGAAGCCGTTGGGGCGGCCCTGCTCGCGGAAGGCCTTCGCGACCACCTGGGCCAGGCCCTCGGTGGTCTGGCCGAAGAAGTCGACCGCGGCCTGCAGCGTGGAAGCCTCGTCGTAGGTGTCGGCCTGGGCGGCCTTGCCTGCCTCGGCCGCCCCTGCGGCACGCCCCAGCATCGGCACCGTCAGGGCGATCGTGCCGGCGCCGACCTGGCCGAGCCAGGCCCGGCGGGTGGTCGACACGACGGCAGCGGCCGGGGCCATCAGGTCGCCGTGGGTTCGTAGGCTCGTCGTCATCGCGCTCTCCTTTGGCACCACGGGGGTGGCGCCCACGGCAGCACCTTGGACGGTGCAGCGGCCTCGGGTGTCTCCGAACGTGAGGCAACGTGAAGCGAACGTAGGCGCATGTGAGCGCGGCAACCGGCGCATCGCACACGTGTCGCGGCGCGTGCGCCAGTGCCTCACTGCGCCCGCCGGGGCGCGGTGCGCGCGCTGTGCCTGCGCGGTGGTGCACCTGTGCGCGGGTGAGCCCGGTGTCGGCGGCGGCAGCGCACGGCGGGCAGCGGGTGGCCTGGCGCCGGCCCCTGGTGGCAGGCGTGCCCCGCGCAAAGATGGCAAGACCGCGGCGGCAGGCCCGCCTGGAGTGGCCGCACGCCCCCCAGGGCGCCCCGACCACCGGAGGCCGATCCGATGCAACTGCTCGACAAAGGGGCGGTCTTCGTCCGCGTGGCCAACCTCGCCAGCTTCACGAAGGCCGCCGACCACCTGGACCTGCCGAAGGCCACGGTCACGCAGGCCGTGCAGCGGCTGGAGGCCGCGGCACGGCCCGCGGCTGCTGCACCGGACGACCCGGCGCGTGCAGCTGACCGACGACGGGCTGGCGCTGCACGCACACGCCAGGCGCGCCGGCACCGGGCTTCGTGGCGCAGGGGACGAGCATGCGCTGCCACTGCGGGCCGACCAGGCCGCCGTCGACGCGGCGACCGCGCGCGACAGCAGAAGGAACAAGGATCAGCTCAAGGGCACGCTCAAGGACGCCAGCGGGAAGCAGGCACCATGACGGCGGGCCTGCTGGCGCCGGGCACAACATCATCAACACCGGCAAGGAGCTGATGAAGCTCTACACCCTGTATGCGCCGCCCAACCACCGTGACGGCGTGGTCCATCGCACGCGGGCGGACACCGAGGCCCACACCGAGCACTTCGACGGCAAGACGTCGGACTCGCCCTGAGGACACCAACGATCAGGACGTACCGCCGCAGGCCGGTGCCGGTGGAGCCCTGCGACGGGCGCGGAAAGATCTGGGGGCGGGCCTGGAGGAAACATCGAAGACGCCTGAGAATCGTCCCGCCAAGGACTGCATCTCGGGACTGCTTTGAAACTCGCCACCTGCGAGTGCGATTGCGGTCCCATGTAAGTTCAACGAGGATCAAGCCCAAAGCGCAACTCGTTGATGCGCTTGAGATTCTCGTTCACCGCGGTCCATACGGTGTCACGCCGCCGATGGCGAAATGGGTAGCCAAGTGGGTAGCTAGCGGGTAGCTAGCCGGGTAGCTAGCAACCTACATTGGGGCAGACATCAACAGGCCTAGGAGGCCCGTGAAGTGCGTCAGCGCAACCTTCTTGACGACGTCCAGATCCGTCACTGGATTGCAAGGGGCGAGCCCGTTGCAAAGTCCGATGGCGACGGACTGACCTTCACCCTGTCCAAAGCGGGAACCGCGGCGTGGGTGTTTCGCTACCGGAACGCCGGGACCCGACGCAAGGAGGTCACGCTCGGCAACTACCCCGACCTCACACTTGCCGCGGCTCGGAAGCTCGCTCGTGAGCGCCGGGTTGACATCGACAAAGGGCGCGACCCGGCAGCGGACAAGAAACTGGAGAGGATGCGCGCCCAGCAGGCATGGACCGTGCGCACGCTCGCCGAGGACTACAAGACCAAGAAGCTGACCACCCCGCCGCTCGCCGAGGGGACCGTCTACTACCGCCGATGGGACATCGACAAGGTCATCGTCCCGAAGCTCGGCTCCCTCGAAGTTCGGCAGATCGTGCCGGCCGACATCGTCCACATCCTGGAGAGCAGCAAGCGCTCGTGGACGATCTGCAAGCGAATCCTGACCTCGGCCAAACAGCTCTTTGGACATGCGTGCGGCAAGAGGCTCATCGACTACAACCCCTGCACCGGCATCGAACTCGTTGCACTGATGGGCGCTCGGCCCCCCGTGCGCAAGAGGGTCATGCTCACTGAAGACGAGCTTCGGACTCTGCTCAAGGACGTGGATGACATCGGCCTTGCAAACGCGCTTGCGCTTCGGATCCTGCTCGCGACTTGTGTTCGATCCATCGAGTTGACGAAGGCTCGCTGGGAGCACATCGACCTGGAACGAGGTACCTGGTGGGTGCCGGAAGAATCCGTCAAGACACGGGTCGGTTTCCTGGTCCCGCTTACCCCGACGGTCGTGACCTGGTTCCAGCGCTTGCATGAGTTGGCTGGCAATTCAACGTGGGTCCTGCCGGCACGAACGGCTCGCCGCGTGCGCCTCCAGGGCGACACCCATGTGGGCAAAACGACCCTGTGGGCGGCCATCACTCGTGCATTCGAGCAAGGCAAGATCGACGTGCGGCGGTTTACACCGCACGACACCCGCAGCACCGCCAAGGGGCACATGCGAAACATGGGTGTCGCGAACGAGATCACCGAGTTGGCGCTGAACCACACCCTCAAGGGAATGGAGGCCATCTACGACGTACGTGAAGAGATCCCCGAGCGACGCGCGGCCTTGGAACTCTGGGCTGCCTTCATTTCCGCTTGCGAGGCCGGTACCCCTTGGAACGTAGCACCGCTGCGCCGCGCGGCTTGAGCTGACCAACCCAGGTCTTCGTCGCACCGTTCCACTGTGCCAGCGGGGCGTATGGCGTGCGCCGCACACGTTCGGCCGGGCACTCAGGTCAACTGCGCATACGGCACCGGGCGCGATAGGTGCACGATGCGCACACTCGGCGCGTTGCCGGATAGTGAGGCGACTCCGTGCCCGCCAGAAGGGCTTCGCGCCGCGAGGCAAAGTCCCAAACGACATGCGGCGACAAGAGCCTGACCGAATGCGCGCTGCGCCCGGCCGCCGACTCGACGACAACCCATGCGACGGGAGCGACACTTTCCCCTGTCTCTCCCTCCAGCGCAACGCGCTGCGCCGACAGTTCAATGATGTCCGATAGGTGGACCCTGTCGGCTTGTCGCGTCTTGAGTTCGACCAGAACGATTAGCCCGCTCTGCCCTCGGTACGCGCGATCCACGCGAGCTACCACCTGCCAGTCGTCACCCGACCTGAAAGTCCGCTCCGAGTAGGCGAGCGTGTGATCCTTCAACCCCTCGGGCATCCATCGATCCACCTGCACGGAGCGCCGGCGAACAAGGCGTGCCGCAGCCCAGGCCGCCGTCACGCAGGCTACGCAACTGGCAAGAAGCAGCCAGAGCTCAGCCGCTGGCATGGCTTGCCTCCTGATCGGCGAGCAGACAGGTGGCAAGCCAAACCAACGGCTTGATCGCCGCCCCCACCGCGGACCGCGTCATCGGCCACCTCTCCATCGCCCGACACACGGTCGGTGCCAGTTGGTAGTACGCAAGGATCAGGCGCCGTCCTGCACGCGTGGGTCGAAGGTACCGATCGCGGAAGCGTCGCAGGACTTGTGTCTCCGGCGCTTCACCAAACACATGCGTGGCAATGAAGCAGCGTCCTCGTCGCGCTGCTTCAGACTCGCCTTCAGACGCGAACTGACGATGCGCCCGCAGCCCGCGCTGCAGGGCCACCCTCTGCGCGGGTGTTGGGCGCTTTCCCTCAAAGTGCTCGAACACGACCAGCCGCTCGCAGACTCCCATCTGTGACAACGCTGACGCGCTGACCGCACGCTTCGCCTTGCGCCGGCGCCGCATCAATCCTCCGCTCCGCCGGCACTGACCTCGAACGCCTGGCTGGTCTGGCGCGCCACAGCTGGGTCGACGCCGACATGCGGCAGCGCCTTTGCCGCGGCCGCCATCGGCACCGGCGCCGCAGCCGCCATGCCGAGATGCCAATGCTGCGCCAGCAGGCCCTCATGGGCCAGGAACCGCAACCGGTTGACCCGCTTGGGCCCCTTGTTGAATCGCATCAGGTCGTCGAACAGCCGTGGGTTGTCGTCGCGCGACAACTCGAAGAGCAGCCTGATGCTGTGATCCACCCTCGTATCGACCGCGCTCATGCCCTGCCCCCTTCCGCCGCAACAACGCCTGCTCCCGGTGTGGCCGCAGCCACATGGTTGGAACCTGCGATCTGATAGCCGCGCACATTGGCGAACATCGGCTCCTTGACCTCCAGCACCTCGTGCGATGCGAACGCCTGCTTGACCGCCTTGCGGAACAGGAAGGCGCCGCCGCCAACCAGGATCACATTGCGCACGTCGTAGGCGGGCCCGATGCGCCGCATCATGGCCGCGACGGCCTGCCGGGCGATGCTCTCGACCATCGGTCTCATACGCGAAAGCTGATAGGTCTTCTGGTACACGGTCAACGCCTTGCCGGTCCTCAGCGCGTGGTCGATGCTGTCCAGGCCGGTGTAGGGTGAACCGATCTCCACGCTCACGTCGTCCGCGATGAGGTTCAGGATGTCGGCCACCCCGCGGTCGACCGAGTGGCTGCGCTTGTGCGACAACTTCATGCCGCGCGCCACCAGCCAGTCGAAGGTGCGAGAGCCTGGGTCGATCACCAGGCTTTGTTCGTCCTGCATCGCGAGCACGCGGTCGTGCTGGTCCGCATAGTCGATCAGCGCGCCATGCGGCTGGGCCATCGCCAGTGCCTTGCGCACGTGGACTATCTTGCCACCGCCCACGTCGTGCCGACCGGTCATCAGCTTCTCGAGCGCGGCCTTGTCGGCGGCGAAGGTCGCCACGGGCAACCCGACCACCAGCAGGTCGATGTGTTCCACCTTCATCGAGCGCATGGCGCCGCGGGCCAGCGCCAGGTACTCGGGCGTGTCGATGTAGCGGTGGTGGATCTGCGTGGCGCGGAATCCGTCGCCCGCCAGCACGACATCCGGCCCGACCTCGTAGAAGACGCTCTTGATGGGAATCGCGAAGGTCCGCCGGCGTTCCGCACCCAGCGATGCCGACGGGTCGCGCGTGCTGAGGCAGGCGAGTGACGGGAAGCTGGCGCAGCGGATGTCCGAGGCGCTCCCGCCGACCGTGAACTTGGTGTAGCCGAAGCCGACGTCGATGGCTCTGACGACTGCTGTCATGGAGTTCCTCCAACAGGTTCAGTGAAGACCGCCCAGCATCGGACGGCCGATGGCTCGCTCCCAGGCGGAAGACCGTCCAACCCGCCGCGCTATCGCGATCAGGTCGCACGCCACGACGACCTCGGTGGAACGCGGCTCTCGCTGCACTCCCACCTCGCCGCCGCCGCACCGGTGCTTCCGCAAGTCGCTCCACGGTCGCACCCGACTCGGTCCCGTCAAGTGCCGCAGTCGCGCCAATGGCCCGCCAGACACTCCTGTCCTGGTCCTTCGGAGGCAGAGGTAGGAAGAAGGCTTGTCAACCCCTCTCGCTCTGCGACCCGACCTCGATCACGGCGCGCTTATCGGCACATTTCGAGCTTGAGGTCCGCGTCGCGCTGGCACATGATGGCGGTGCGTCAAGCCGGTAGCTTCCACACCGGGCGCAGTGCACAGTCGCCGCGTCGAAGGAAGCCCCATCAGTCCGGTGACCCCGGTCGCCGAGGGCCAAGAGCCCCGGATCCACGCGGACTCGATCCGCCAAGTTCACCCACCAGCCGCCATGGCCCCCGAGGCCGTGGATTGCGGCGTGCCTTCGGGCACCCGCTTCATTTCCCCTGACGTTCCAGCATCACGCGCCGCGGCCGCCTCGAGCGACCGCGACCCACGACACACCGGCTCGACCGGTATCCGCGGGACCTGCGTGAACGGACCGCCCACCGCGTTGGCTGCGGTGGTGCCTTTCGGTCCGGTTGAAACGTCCGCGTGCGGCCCCTCGATGGACCGACGTACGGGTGACGCCCGCACACCATGCCGCGCCCGCCCTCGGCCCTGCCGAGTTGGCGTCGCGGTCCGCCCCGAGCGGACAGCCACGCGTGTACGCACCGTGTGCAAGGCGATCACTTTTACGAAGGCCTGGACGGTGCTGCCGTCCGAACCCTAGGCAACCGCGCGTGGGGGACGCGCAACCGACTCGATGCCTGGCCCGGCAACTGTCGGTCTCTCAACGGGGCCGTCCCTTTCGATTCACCGGCACACGGAGGTCGCCATGTCCCAAGTCGATCCGCTCACCGTCGATCTCGACACCCTGCCGCTGCAGCCGCAGCGGTGCATGCACGTGCTGGCGCTGATCCTGCGGCGGTACAACTGGCAGCACGCGGTCAAGGCAAAGAACATCGGGCATCGCACCGCGCAGTCGCGTGGCCGGCTCTGCGTGTGGGTGTTCCGGTTTCTGCACCACAACCCGGTCAAGGCCTTCAAGCTCGACCCGCGCTCGTTCAGCGGTCGCCATGCCGACTTCGTGCTGGCGCACTGGTGCGCCGAAGCCAAGGCCGGCCGCCTGGCGCCGGGCACGATCCCGACCTACTACTCGCACCTCAAGACCTTCACCCGCTGGATCGGCAAGCCCAAGCTGCTCAAGCCCATCCGGGCGTACTTCGACGACCCCGCGCTGTACCGGCGCAGCGGCATCACGACGAACGACAAGTCGTGGCGCGCGCTGGGCATCGATGTCGCGTCGGTGATCCGCGATGTCGAGGTCTACGACGTGCACGCGGCGGCAAGCCTCTGGCTGATGCTCGCCTTCGGGCTGCGGTTCAAGGAGAGCCTGATGCTGCGTCCGCACGTCGATGTGGCGACGGCGCGCCAGGCCAAGGGCGATTCAGGATCGGATGGGGAGGACGGGAGCGGAACGGTCCAGTACCTCGACACCCACCGCGGCACGAAAGGCGGGCGGCAGCGCTACGTGCCGATCGACGATGCCTTGTGCCGGCATGCCGTCATCTACGCGTGCCACGTCGCCAAAGGCACGCAGGGCAGCGTCGGCGACCCGAACCTGACGCTGGTCCAGGCGCTGCGCCGGTTGCGCTACGTGATGGAGCGCTTCGGCATCACGAAGCGCGATCTGCGCGTGGTTCCGCATGGCTTGCGACACCAGTTCGCCGCCAGCCGCTATACCGAGCTGACCGGCTCGCTGCCCCCAGTGGCCGGCGGCCAGGGCGTCGCGGCGGATGCCGACAACGCCGCGCGGCAACACGTGTCCGCCCTGCTCGGCCATGGTCGGCCGCAGATCACGAACGCGTATTTAGGTCAGTCCGCCGCTATGCGCAGCAAGGCGCCAGCCGGCTCGACGCCCGAACTGCCCTCGCCCGCGACCGCCGAACCCGACGCCCCGCCGGTGGTCACCCCCTCCACTTCCACGCTCTGAGGACACCATGAAGCCCTACAAGCTGCCCTTCAGCCTACCGCCGGCGCTGCCGATGCCGTTCGACGCGGATGCAACCATCGCCCCCGGTCTGTTCGCCAAGCCCGCGCTGCCCGTCGCGCGATGTGAGGCCTTGGCCCGCGTCTGGTCCAAGGCGCTGCGCGATGGCGTCGCGGCGGCGGTCACGCACGACCATGCCCTGTTCGAGCGGCTCCCTGGCCGTCACGATCCGGAGTCGCTGAACGGCATCTACACCGACTCACCGCTGGTGAGTCCCTGGACGCCCGCCAACCTGGCGCACCAGTTGCCGCCGATGGAGCGGGCCGGGATTCGCGCCTTGAGTCCCTCGCTGTGGCTGCTCGAATGGGACACGGGCGGCAGCCTGGTCTGGGAGCTGATCGTGCCCGCCCTGCTTGCCGACCCACCACGCGCGGCGTTCTGGGCCGGGGCGATGGTCACCGCCTTCGGCCATGTCGAAGAGGATCGCGCGGCCTTCGCCAGGTTCGCCATTGCGGCGATACGCCGGCCGACCGTGGGGCTCGAGTTGGACATCCGCCAGACGCCCTTCGGCATCTGGTGCCCGTGGCTGCCGCGGGCGACGCCAGCGGCTCGCCACGCCGCCAAGCGATGGATGCTCGATCATCTGCCGGGCCTGCTGCGGCACATGAGCGAAGAGATCGCGCCGTTCGACATCCCCGGCGACCACGACCTGTTCGCCGTGCCGCTGATGCTGGAACCCGTCACGGCCCTGCCGCACCCGGGAGGCGTGCTTCACTAGTGCCCACCGTCCCGGCCCTCGATCAACGGGCGCCTTCGTCGAGGGCTTCCTCGTCCTGCGGCGCATCCCCGGGCTCAGCTTCCATGTCCCCGCCGTCAAGCCGCGCGCGCCCCGTCTCGGACCGTTGCGGCGGGGTCCGCAGGCACCGCGGCAGCCAGCCCGTCGCGGCCAGCGCCTGCTCGGCACCTGCCGCAGCGCCATCCTTCTTCAGCCCGGCCAGCGGCGCGGCGGCGTTGGCACCCGCGGCCTCGGTCACCGCGGCGAGCGTCGTCGCCTTCGACACATGGTTGAAGTACGTGGCGGCACTGGCCTTCCACCAACGCCGCATGTCGAGCGCCAGCGCCTGGGCCAGCGCGGCCGTGCTCTGGCGTTCGCGCTCGGTGCCTTCGACCCCGGTGACGCTCGCGGCGACGAGGAAGGTCAGCAGTCCGATCACGGTCGGGCGTTCCTGCGCCAGCAGCCAGGGCATCAAGGCCGCGCCGTCGGCGGGCAGTCGCGCGGTCCACTCGATGCGGGTCTGCTCCATCAGCTTCCAGGCTTCGGCCTCGGCCATGTCCGCGGACTCGCGCCGCAGGCCGTCGTGCGTCTCGCTCGCGCTGACGGTGAGCGCATCGTCGCCGCCGCGGTAGCGGTGGAAGCCGTCCTTGAGCAGCTTCGCTGCCAGATGAGCTGTCAGCGCGGCCAGGGCCACGTCGGGCCGCAGCAGCAGTTCGGCCTGGATCGCCGCGACGCGGTGCGCGGTCAGGCTGCGCATCAGCTTCTCGGAATGCACCGCGCGGGCGCCGCCCTTGGGCAGGCTCACGAGGGCAGTGCCGGTGGTCGGCTCGCCGCTCGTGGCCTGCCGCGCGGCCTGCACGACCGCATCACGATCCTCCGGCCGGACCAGCCCGCGCTTGACCTCGACTGTCCCCCGCGCTCCCACGAACACCACGCAGCCGGCCTGCGCCATCAGGTCCGCCGGAAACACCGCCAGCGCTTCGTCGATGGCGCTCAGTTCGGCCTGCAGCCGTTCGTCGTCGGCTTCCAGCGCGGCGTACTCGTTCTCGTCGCCGTCGTCGTCCCGGTCGTCGTCTGATAGCGCCTCCATGCGCGCGTGCAGCGCTTCCAGCTGGGCTTCGAGTTGCGCATGGCGCGCCGCCTCGTCGGCGTGCGGCGCCCGGCGTGCGCGGCGCACTTCGCCGTGACGCACGTAGTCCTCATAGACGTACCGGGCGCGCACGTCCACCCACTTCCAGCCTTCGGCGGCGACCTCGCGGGCCGGCTGTTGCAGCTTGTCCAGCGCCAGCCGTTCGAGCAGCGCGGCGTCCTGCAGGTAGGCCTTGCCGTCGTCGCTGAACAGGTCGCGCCGCAGCGGGCCGCCCGCGGCTGCGTAGGAGGCCACCGTGACGAAGATCGCCACGCCGTCGCGATCCGACTCGACCTCGCCCCGGGTCAGCAGCCGGCGCAGTTGATCCGCGCTGCGGTTCCATTCGGGCAACTGCTGCCACAGCTGCTCCTGCCGCGCCGGGTCGTCGATCGACGCGAGCACCATCAGACAGTCGAGCCCGATCCCGCCTCCACGGAACAGCGTCAGCAGCGCAGGCGACACCGCCGCCAGCTTGAGCCGGCGCTTCACGACTTGCGGCGTGACGCCGAAGGCCGCCGCCACGTCCTCGACCGACCGGCCGCCGTCGATGAGCCGGGCGAAGGCCGCGAACTCGTCGGCCGGGTTCAAGGCCTCGCGCTCGACGTTCTCGATCAGGCTGGCCATCAGCGCCTGCTCGGCCGGTACCACGAGCACCGGCACCGGCTGGTTCTCGGCCCAGCGGCCCTGCTCCACCAGCAGTGCCATCGCGCGCAAGCGACGCCCGCCGGCGCAGACCTCGTGCAGGCCGCGCGCACCGCGCACGACGATCAAGTTGTGTAACAGGCCCGCGGCCTCGATGGACGCGGCCAGTTCGGTGAGCGGCAGCGGCGCCGCCAGTTTCTCGGGCCGCGCCTGGTAGGTCGGTGACAGCACGAGCTTGTTGAAGGGAACGAAGCTGCGGGGTGAAGCCGCGATCACGGCTTCCAGCTCCTGTTTGGAGAGTTTCATCGGGGGGCTCCTGAATGAGGGCGGGCACGACATCGGCCCGTGGATTCAGGTTCCCATGAGGGAGGGCGCCATCAAGTGCGGGGCGGCTGCATGGGCGGTAGACACGCTTGGTGCGCTTGCTGGATCGGGCCGATGCGTCCAGCCAGCGCCGGGTCCTGCAGCGCCACCACCAGCAGGTTGGCCGTCATCAAGGCCATGCCATTCGCGTTCTGCAGCACGCCGACGAGTTGCTGCGGCGTGCAGCCGGCCAGACTCTGCACCACGGGCCGGATGCCCCCGTGCACGTAGGAGTTCATCGGCTGCCATGTCGCCGCCTTGAAGGCGCCGAGCGTCTGCGCGAGGAACGGCGGCGCGGTCTTCGCCAGCGTCTGCAACATCGCGTCGACATTCGGCCCCAGCACGGGCTCGGCGAGTTGACCGGGGGCCATCGGCGCGGCGAAGCGTTCCAGCCACTCGTCGCTGGCGCCGTGATGGAACCAGATCGCCCGCACCGTCGCCTCGAAGTGCAGGCGCACCAGGGCCAGGGCCGCGGTATGCATGCCGGCGCGAATCAGCAGGCGCTGCGCCACCCAGAACTCCACCGCGACGTCGCACAACGCGAGGGTCAGCAGCGCTCGCCGCGACGGTGGGCGACGCGGATGTGCCAGCAGCGGGGCCAGGTCACCCTCGAAACGCTCGCACTGCTCGAGCATGTCAGTCAGGGCTTCGTCAGCGTCGGCGGGTGGTGGCTGGTCGTCCGGCATGCCTCATTGTCGGGCGCCGGTCGCCACCGCGCGGCCCCTGCCAAATCGGGCCTTGGCAGTGGCAACCGGTTGAGGCACGATCAGACCAACATGCCTTCGCGCACAGTGTGAGGGCTACCCGCAGGCATCAGCCTGCCCAGCCCCGACTTGCGTCGGCGCCGCGGTCGATACCCGCCTTCAAGCCCCCTCGTGCTCCGCCTGAAGCCCGATGCCCGCGGCACACCGACACCGCATCTGACTGATTGATCGCCGCCTCGCGCGGCACCAGAGCCACCCACCCATGCGTCCGTGCATCCGGTGGGCCATCCATCCACCCTGACGGGGAGCCATCTCCCCGCGGGGGCAGGTGCGTCTCCGTCGCCCTCACGGAGAACCCCATGGCCCGCATTCCCGAGCCCTGTTCCTGGCTGCCCGGCTTCGAGCCGGAGCCTGCCGCGGCCTTCGCGCCGCCCTTGCCTCCATTCCCTCCCGTTCCTCCCGATCCGCCGCTCGACGACGAGCCGGGTGAAGAGGAACACGAGCCTCGCCCACCGCAACCGTTGTGGCGGCCGAGCGAGCCGCCGATGCCCAGCGCCGCGCGGCGCCCGTGGCCACCACTGCCGGCCGGCGGGCTCGACATCCCGCGCGGCGCCGTCGCCAAGTTCGAGGCCAACCTGGCTGCGATCCAGACCCTGCGCGCGCTCGACGCGTCGGGCAGCGAGCCCGACGAGAACCAGCGCGACACCCTGTTGCGGTACACCGGCTGGGGTGGTCTGCCAGCGAGCTTCAACCGCGAAGCAACGGAGCCGGCCTGGTCGCGCCGCGCCGCGCAACTGCGCGAGGTGCTCGACGCCGACGACTACAGCTCGGCGCTCGCGTCGGTGAACAACAGCCACTACACCCCGACCTCGGTGATCGCGGCGATGTGGCGGGCGGTTCAGGGTTTTGGCTTCAACGGAGGCCGCGTGCTCGAACCGAGCGCCGGCATCGGCCATTTCCTCGGCGCGATGCCGGTGACGCTGGCCGAGCAGTGCATGGTGACCGCCATTGAGATCGACCGGCTGTCGGGCCGGATGCTGCGGGCGCTCTACTGGGCCAGCGGCGTGGACGTGCGCATGGGCGCATTCGAGAAGACGCCGCTCGCCGACAACTGGTACGACCTGGCGATCGGCAACGTGCCCTTCGGCGCCTACAAGGTGGCCGATTCGAGCAACCGGCCCTATGGCCGCTTCAGCATCCACAACTACTTCCTCGGCCGCGCGCTCGATCTGCTGCGGCCCGGCGGGCTGGCCTGTTTCATCACCAGCAGCCACACGATGGATGCCTGGGACGACACCGTGCGGCGCTACCTCGCGTCGCAGGCGGTGCTGATCGGTGCGATCCGCCTGCCGAGCGGTGCCTTCGCCGAGATCGCGTCGACCGAGGTGCAGGCCGACATCCTGTTCCTGCGCAAGCGCGTGCCGGGCGAGGCCGACGAGCAGCCCTGGCTGGGCCTGAGCGTGGTGCCCGAGTCGCTGCGCGATCCGCGCTGCGGTGAACGCTACCTGCAGATCAACCACTGGTATGCGGCGCAGCCGGAGTTCTGCATCGGGCGTATCCGCCAGGAGAGCAACGGCCACGAGCCTGTGCCGACCGCGGTGTTCGACGGCGACCTGGCCGCAGAGCTGCTGCGGCGAGTCGATCTGCTGCCACGCGGCGTGTACAGCGCCGCCGCGCCAGAGGCGATTCCGCCCCAGCGCCGAGCATCAACCGCGGCCGGCGGAGCAAAGCCCGGGAGTCACCACCTCCACCACGGCCGGGTGCATCGCGTGGAGAACGGCGAGCTGGTGGACGTCCACGAACGCCTGAACGCCACGCAGCGCGCCCGCATCGCGGGCCTGTGTTCGATCCGCGACCACGCGCGAGCCCTGCTCGATCTGCAGTTGGCAGACGCCGAAGACAGCCGGCAACGCCACGAGCGCGCCATGCTGAACGGCAGCTACGACCGCTACGTCGCGCGCTTCGGGTGCCTGTCGAACCGGGCCAACGCACTCGCGTTCCGGCGCGACCCCGACTACCCGCTGCTGCTGTCGCTGGAGCACTACGACGAGGAGACCGAGACCGCCACCAAGGCGGCACTGTTCAGCCGGCGCACGCTGGCAAGGATCGTCGAGCCCGAAGCCGCGGCCGAACCCGAGGAGGCGCTCGCCGCCTCGGTGCAATGGCGCGGCCGGGTTGATCCGGTCTGGATGGGCCAGCTGTTGTCGGCGCCGCCACAAGCGGTGCTCGATGCGCTGGCCGAACGTGGGCTGGTGTTTCTGGATCCGGCGGACGGGCTCTGGAAGACCGCCGACGAGTACCTGTCCGGCGAGGTCAAGACCAAGCTCAGGCAGGCGTTGGCCGCGGGCCAAGAGGCCGCACGCAATGTGACCGCACTGGAGCGGGTGCAGCCCGAGGACTTGCCACCGGCAGCCATCGAGCCGCGCCTGGGTGCGGTGTGGATCCCCGCCGGCGACGTGGAAGACTTCATCCGGCAGGTGCTGGAGCAGAAGGACTGCGAGGTGGGCTACTCGGCGCAGGCCGGCGCCTGGTCGGTGCGCTACCCCGAGTGGAGCGCGCGCCAGAACGTCAAGGTGACGCAGGAGTTCGGCACCTCGCGGCTGAACGCCATCGAGCTCGTGCAGTGCGCGCTGAATGTGCAGGTGCCGACGGTCCGCGACCCGGACCCGGAGAGCGACCGCATGATCGTCAATCCCGACGAGACGCTGGCGGCGCGCGAGAAGCTGGCGCTGATCAAGGAGCGCTTCGCGGCCTGGGCCTTCGACGAAGCCGAGCGCCGCGAGCGGCTGTGCCGGACCTACAACGACCTGTTCAACGCCACGCGGCCGCAGCAGTTCGATGGTTCGCACCTGAAGCTGCCGGGGTTCTCGCGCTGTTACGCGCTGCACCCGCACCAGCGGGACGCCGTGTGGCGCGTCGTGCAGTCCGGCAACACCGGGCTGTTCCACGTCGTCGGCGCCGGCAAGACCGCGGTCTGCGCGATCGCCGGCATGGAGCTGCGGCGCCTCGGTTTCGCGGCCAAGCCCTGCCATGTGGTGCCGAACCACATGCTGGCGCAGTACACGGCCGAGTTCGTCCGGCTGTACCCCAATGCCGCCGTGCTGATGGCGGGCAAGGAAGACCTGGAGGGCGACCGCCGGCGCGAGCTGGTGTCGCGCATCGCCACGGGCGACTGGGACGCGGTGGTCATCACGCACTCGAGCTTCGAGCGCATCCGCATGTCGCCGGCATTCACACAAACCTTCATCAAGGAACTCATCATGGAAATCGAGATGGCAGTACGCGCCGAGCGGCGCAACGACCGGGGCAACCGGATTGTCAAGCAGCTCGAAGCGATGAAGAAGAACTGGACGGTGCGGCTGGAAAAGCTGCTGGCCGATGCGAAGAAGGACGATCTGCTGAGCTGGGAACAGCTCGGCATCGACACACTCTTCGTCGACGAGGCCCACCTGTTCAAGAACCTCTACCGGTTCACGAAGATGACGCGCGTTGCCGGCCTGCCGCTGGCGAACTCGGAGCGGGCCTTCGACCTGTTCCTGAAGACGCGCTACACGATGCGCCTGCACGGCGGCGCGCAGCGCGGCGTGGTGTTCGCCACCGCCACGCCGGTGGCCAACACGATGGGCGAGGTGCACACGATGATGCGCTACCTGCAGCCGCGAAGGCTGGAAGCGCTCGGGCTGCAGCAGTTCGACGCCTGGGCGGCCACCTTCGGCGAGAGCGTCACTGCGCTCGAGATCGCGCCCGACGGCAGCGGCTACCGCATGAACACGCGCTTTGCGCGCTTCATCAACGTGCCCGAGCTGATGGCGGTGTTCGGCGAAGTGGCCGACATCCGCACGGCGGAGATGCTGAAGCTGCCGGTGCCGGCGCTGCGTGGCGGCAAGCCGCGCATCGTGGCCTGCCCGGCGAGCAGTGCCCTGAAAGCCTACGTGCGCACGCTCGTCGAGCGCGCGGAAGCGATCCGCATGGGGCGCGTCAAGCCGCAAGACGACAACATGCTCGCGGTGACCACCGACGGCCGCAAGGCCGCGCTGGATTTCCGGCTGGTGGCACCGAGCGTGCGCTTCGACGCGCAGGGCAAGGTGGCGGCCTGTGTCCGCGAGGTGCTCGCGGTGCGCCAACGCACCGAGGCCTTCCGCGGCACGCAGCTGGTGTTCTGCGACCTGTCGTCGCCGAAGGAGGGCAAGGCCTTCAGCGTCTACGATGACCTGAAGCAGCGACTGGTCGATGCCGGCGTGTCGGCCACCGAGATCGCGTTCGTGCACGACGCCGACACCGACGCGCAGAAGGCCACGCTGTTCAAAGCCGTGCGCGAAGGCCGGGTGCGCGTGCTGCTCGGATCGACCGCCAAGATGGGCATCGGCACCAACGTGCAGACCCGGCTGGCGGCGCTGCACCACCTGGACGCTCCATGGCGGCCCTGCGACGTGGAACAGCGTGAAGGGCGCATCCTGCGCCAGGGCAATGAGTGCGGGGACGTGGAGATCTTCCGCTACGTCACCGAAGGCAGCTTCGACAGCTACATGTGGCAGGCCTTGGAGACCAAGGCGCGTTTCATCGCCCAGGTGATGAGCGGCGACAAGGGGCTACGTTCGATCGAGGATGTGGAACTGGCGGCGCTGTCGTACGCCGAAGTGAAGGCGCTCGCCTCGGGCAACCCGCTCGTGATCGAGAAGGCCGGCGTGGACGCCGAGGTGGCCAAGCTGTCGACGCTGTTCTCGGTGTGGCGCAACCAGCGCTATGCGAACGAGAGCGAGGTGGCGCGGCTGCCGATGCTGATCGAGGCGCTGGAACGCAAGCTGGCACTGCTGGAACAGGACTGCGAGCGTTCCGAGCCGGTGTCGGTCAACGACATGCGCGTCGAGTTGGCCGGCCAGGTGCTGGTCGGCGCGGAGGCGGTCGGTGAAGGCTTGCGGCAGCTGGTGCGTACGGCGAAAGCCGCTCAAGGCAGCGTCGAGCAGCGCGTCGGCCGGTTCGCTGGTTTCAACCTCGGACTGCGCGCCAGCCGCGACGAAGGCGTTCCCGGCCTGTACCTGGAAGGTCACTGCCGGTACGACGCCGAGGTGTACCAGACGGCCCAGGGCCTGGTGGCGGCGCTGCTCGCAGCGCTGGCGTCGGTGCCAAAGGAGCGCGACGCGGCACGCCAGCAATTGGCGGTGCGCGGCAAGCGCTTGACTGATCTGCGGATCGAGCTCGAACGCCCGTTCGAGCATGAGGGTCGGCTGGCGGACCTCCTCGCGCGGCAGCGCCGTCTGCAGCGCCAACTCGACCTCGACCAGGACTCGGCGGGCGCGAGCCGCATGGATGCCGAGGACACGAAGCTGGCCGCCTGACCGCGGCTTTGGCCCCTCCCCGCTTCTGCGGGGAGGGGCTCCTTTTCTATCGGTTCAGTCCGGGCCGCAGGCTCACGCCGTCGGCGTTGCCCGAACGCGAATGCGCCTTCAAGGCGGGCTGTGGCAACCGCGGCGCCAGGTCTGCGCCAGCGCTCCGGTAGCGGCACCGGGTCCGGATAATCAGGTTATGCGCAACGTTGACCGGTTCTTGCTCGCTCACTTTCTGCCGCGACTGCTGGGAAGGGTATGCCCCTCCACGGTCCACCGGTCTGGCGCCGAGGGCGTGAAGACGAACTGCTTCACCACGACCATTCGGGAAGGCGATGAGCCGAACTACGTACTGCTCGCCATGGGCAGTGCAGGGGTCGAAGCGCTGAAGTACGACGGCGAGCGCTATTCAATTGCCATGACGCTGTCGCTGGACAGCATCGACCCGGCCAAACTGCAGGTCACTCACTTCTATGGGTTAGACGAGGTTCGGTACGAAGGCATCAGGGCAATCGCGCCGGCGCTTTGGACACGATGGCCGTATGCGGTGATTCATCTTCGGCGGTTGCGCCACGCCTTCGCGCAACGGCTGTTCAACCGTCGCACGCTTGAGGTCCGTCGGCGGCTGAGTGTCCTGCAAGACGTTGTGGATGCAACGATGGGTGGCGAAGAATCCATCGACGCGCTCGACCTCATGAGCGCAAAGTACGGTAACCGTTGGGCGGGCCACCCGGGTTGGGAAGCGCACCACCGCCTGCTGGAGCGGCATCTGGAACTCCTCGTCCAGTCCGGCGAGTTGGCGAAGAGCGGCCTGAACTACTCGCCAACGGGCCTAGCGCTAAAGACGCTCGAGGACGCGGAGGATGAAGACCGCAAGCACAGCGCGAACCTGCGCGTGCAGTTGCTCTTGGCCTTGTTGACACTCGTCTCGGCGGTCATGGCCGCCGCACAGGCCGGCTTGGTGAAGCTACCGACGCTCCTTGACCTCACGGAGAACTCGTCGAGCGCCACAAAGACCCAGGACGCTGCGCGCTCACCGCCGTTGACGGCGACGATGCCTGCAGCCCGTGCGCCGTCCGGTGGCCAAGGCACACCGAAGGCTGCGCAGTAGGAGGCGGTGTACACCTGCCTGGTCGATGTTCACCGAAAGGGGAGCTGTGCAACAGCGCGGTCGAACTCGCCGTAATGCGAACGGACAAGCGCATCCAGCGCGACCGTTCCGTCCTCGCCGATTTGCAGGAGCCCTCGGTCGTAGAGCGAGTGCAGGTCTCGCCTCAGCAAGATGCCGTCATAGACCCTGTTGTGTCCTTGCCGCCAATCACGCCCGACCAAGTGAGCTGCCTCTACAGCTTCGGGGACATTGCACCCGCTGACAACGCACTTGCCGCCGCATGCGCGGAAAACCGCGACCCGGAAGGCGGCTTGCTGCGTGCGCACTTCGACCTGCGCAAAACGAGCCACCCTCTGCTCGAACTCATCGATAGCTGCTGTAGGTGCTGGACCAGGGGCGGGCCCGGACTCCGGGCTGGCGGGAGCCCAACGCTCATAGCATCTCTCGCGTTCCAGACCGTCATCGTCGATATGAAACTCGTCGAATAGGCCCTGAGAGCAACGCCCTGACTCCTTGTCGACGATGAGCGCCGTGATGATGGGCTCGCCGGCGTTCCTGCAGTCATGGCCAAGCCGGCTCATTGCATTGCGCAAGGGGTAGAAGGTCAGCCCAAACCGGTTCATTACGTCCGAGTAGTAGACCGTCCCCCGTCGCTGGCAGACCTCGATGAGCCAAGCTCGGATGGCGGGAATCTTCTGCTGGTACGTGTCGGTCGAAAGACCTGAACGTAGTGACTCGTCGACCGGAAACGGTCCAGCTCCCGGCGCGGTACGGTAAGTCTGCGAATGTTCGGTGAGCTTGCCCACCGCAATCGGTTCGCCGAGTTCGGCAGCTATCGAACCGTCGGGGCGCTGCTCCAGCCCCTTGACCGGGTACACCACATCTTCCCGGTAGCTCTTGATTTTCCGAGGGCTCGCGTGCTTATCCACGACTTCAGCAACGATCGCATAGCCAGCCAAGCCCCCCTGCCAAAGAGCCTTGAGTTGCACGATCCGCTCGTCCAGGCCAAAGGACTCCGATAGCTCAAGTGCCTCGGGCTCGCGCAGGACGGTGACCTTTCGCTCCTTGTTGCGGTACTCGTCGGTCCAGGTTCGAAGCAGAAGGGCGTCGCCGTTGCGTGCTCCCCAGGACCAGCGCACGTTGCGCAGCGTGAACCCGAGGTCGGCAAAGAACTGGCTGATTGGTTTCGCCATAGACCGCTGTCTCCCTTGTCTGGTTCGACAGCATTGTGCTAGGTGATTCAACGCGGCGGAGCCACGGGTTGAGTTCCTGTCGGCAGCAGCCGATTGTGTTCGACGTCAGTCGGTGAGACATATGGAGATGTGATGTCTCGTTGAGCTGCCGACGTCTCAAGGTCAGCCGATCTCGCCACGCAAAAGCACCGGCGAAGACACAACTTTGCGCATGGCGGCCAAGGCCGCGCACCTTTGCGGCCCTTGTCTCGGCGAGGCAATACGGTCAACACTGAGGTTGCTACCTGTGGGCATCGTGCCTGCAAAGCCTTCACCGCAGCCTCGGCTGCGCTGAAGTCCAGCCTCGCTGGCGTCGCGGTCGTTACCCGCCCTCGAGCGCCAGGCTCTGCCTGGTCAGGCCGCTCCATGCGGTCCGTCAACGGCTCCTGCCAGCGTGCGGGCGCCGGAGTGGATGAAGCCGCCGACGCGCTGCTTCACCAGCGTCGACATGCGCTGCGCAAGCCGCGTCATGCCCGGCACCGAGCAAGGCCCCGATCGAAAGACCGCGGGCCTTCCATTCTTGGTGAACCACACCTCTCACGGGGCCGTGGTTTGCCATCCAGTCGCTTCGACCCATCCGGGCCGAAGCATCCCAGACGGGGAACCATGTTCCCCGACGGGAGCGGCGTTCCCCTTCGCTTCACGAAGGAGAACTGCCATGTGTGCAAGTCAAGCAATGCGAGCGCCACGGCCCGTCGGCGTGCTGCTCGGAGGGTCGGGACGCGTTCGCGCGCAGATCCCGCCGCCACCGCGACTGGCCGCCCTGCTGCGCCCTGCCGCGGCGTGAGAGTGCATTCGTCGGCGAGTCGCCTGGTCTCACGGCCAGACACTCGCCCGACGAGGCCGACAGGTCGCGTTCCGCGTCCCACCGCCAACGATGCCGATTTCGTCGGCGATCTTCCAACCAGGGGAGTCCACCGTCTCCCCTCGGGGTGCCGGTGCGCTCGCCGACCAAGGAGTCCCCCATGTTGAACGACAGGCCCTACCCGGCTCCGCGCAAGGCGAAGCGCTCGGCCGTGGAGATCGAAGAAGAGCGCGCCTGGGTCCGCTTCTACCGGCAGGTCGGCCAAGCCGACATCGCCGCCGAGGTGCTGGCCCAGCTCGATGCCGACGCGCAGGCGCGGCACGACCACCTGGCGCTGTACCTGAGCTGCCGCGAATCGCTGCGCGCGCACAAGGCGCGGACGCAGCGCAACAAGCGGATCGGGCAGTTCGTGCGGCAGGCTGGCCGCGTGCTCGTCGCCGAGCCGCTGCGTGCGCTTCGGCTGAAGACCTCGCGCGCGATCGATCTGCTCGTCGAGTGCCTGCCCGAGATGCGTCGCGAACCCGCCGCGGCAAAGGTGCGGCAACTGCGGCGCGACGCCGACGTCGCCCAGGCCCTTGCCGCTTTCGACCCCAAGGCCCCGCGGCAGCCTTCGTCGGACACCGAGGCACCAGCGCCCGCCGCTGCGCGCACGGCCTGACGCCACCCTCGCCCCGAAGCCCTCGTGCTTCGGGGCTTCATTTCTTCACGCCGCGACTTCGAGTCGGGCTCGCTCCTGGTCGATCAGCCAGTGCAGAAACTGCGTGTCGCGCGAGCGGCCCCAGTAGTGCGCCTTGCAGCGGGCCACATAGGCGTCGAGGTCGGCTGGCGTGTGGATGTCCACCGGCTCGATGTCGGTGAGCCTGAACAGCCGTTCGGCCTCGGGCCGAGTCAATCGAATGTGAGTTCCAAGGCGGATCATGGCGGGCACGCAAACGAGGGTCTCGCCGCCATGCTCGCGCCAAGCCGCGCATAGCTGCAAGCGCAAAACACGCTCTCGTTGGACTTTCTTCGCCAGTGCGACCCCAGTCGCGTCCGGCTGCGATTCGAGTCGCAGCCACATGGCGCCGCGTTGCGGGCACGCGACGCGACACCGGGCGCGGCGCCACGCAAAACTCTCCCGCTCCGCCGGCCTGCTCGGATGGCGTTCGCGTCGCCACGGTGTCCGCCGAGCGCCACCCCGACGACACTGACGCGGCATTCGATCGTGAGATCAAGCCCTCCCACCGGAGGTCCTGGCCCGGCCAGGCGTAGCAGTCGTCACCTGCCCCCTTCGGCGCCCTCGCGGCGCCACCCGCTCGGGAACCCGTTCCCGGCTGGGGCGGCGTTCCCGTTCGTCCCTTCGATGAACCCCATGGAGAACGCCCATGCAGAACCTCGCTGCCATGTCGCGCGCCGAACTGATCGGCGCCTTGCTCGCCCCCGTCCTGCCCAAGGACCATCCGCATGCGGATCGGGTCAACGACCTCGAGTCCGCCTACTTCGGTACCGCTGCCGTCGCCACCGAGGCGAGCGACACCTTGCTCGACCACAAGCTCGGTGTCGCGCGTGAATTGCTGATGCGTGACCTGCGCGCGCAGCTGAGCGCCGGCCCGGTGATGAACTCGCCGCAGGCGCTGCGCGACTGGTTGCGCCTGCACTGCGCCGGCCTGCAGCACGAAGTCTTCATCGTGCTGTTTCTCGATGCGCAGAACCGGCTGCTCAGTGCCGTGGAGATGTTCCGCGGCACGCTGACGCAGACCTCGGTCTACCCGCGCGAGATCGTCAAGAGCGCGCTGGAGCGCAACGCCGCCGCGGTGGCGCTGGCACACAACCACCCGAGCGGCTCGGCCGAGCCGAGCCGTGCCGACGAGTTCCTGACGCAGAACCTCAAGTCGGCGCTGGCGCTGGTCGACGTCCGAGTCCTCGACCACTTCGTCGTGGCCGGCGACCAGTGCGCGTCGTTCGCCGAACGAGGGCTGATCTGACCCGCGGCAGCCGCCGCCATCGACAACCCCAAGGGGCGCATCGCCCTCGTGGGCGAGCGCCCCTTCCGAGAAGAGAAGGAGCAACACCATGTTCACCGGCACATCGCCGCAATCACCCACCTGCCCGGTCTGCCCGGGCCGGGGCGTGCCGCTCGGCACCCTCGGCCGCCTGCGCTGGTACCGCTGCCGCGATTGCGGCATCGACTTCAACCGGCGCGCGAAAGCGTCGCCGAAACCGTCCCTGCAGGCGGCCGGGAGGGCGTCATGAGCGAGCTTGTCCTGACCCGTCTGCGCGAGCTCGCGGAGCCCCTCGTCGCGCTGTCGACCGCACACCTCTCACCGGCCACGCGCCAGCTTCTGCAGGAGGACCAGTTGTCCGTGAATGCCTATCCGACCCTCACCGGGGGCTTCGTCTACGTCGGTACACCGCGCTACGACACACCGCTGGAAGCCGACCTCGCCCAGCTGTTCGAGCTGGCCGAACGCGCAGGGATCGTCTGGCTCAAGTTCGACGTGCACGGCGCCACGGTCGAAGGCGTCGAATGCTTCGAAGACCCAGGGGAAGCGCCATGAGCCGGCACCATCTGCGCACGGTGCGCGGTACAAGCCCATTGCTCGTCGTCATGGGCTACGACCGGCCGCTGAACGAGTTCTTCCTGCAACTCTGGGACGATGCGCCGGGTGCCGAGGCCGAGGAGCCTGCGTATAGCAGCCTGGATGAGCCGGAGGCAGACTGGCGCGACATCGCCACGCTGGCACGCCGACTCGAAGAACTCGACGTCCCGGTACCGCGCTCGATGCTCGATGCCGTCGTTGCCGACGGCGTCCGTCGCGCCGGCAACCGGGTCGTGGAGCACGCGCCCGACGGGCGAGTGACCGAACTGTCAGCCTGACACCATCGTCGACCGATCAGGAAGGGAAGTCAGCCCGCAGTGGGCCTGGCTTCCCTTCGTTGCCCGCGACACTCACGAACCTCCCCCGTGCAAGGCCTGCTCAGAGGCGACCACCATCTCGTCGAGGTCGATCACTGCATCCGCCATCGCCGTCAGCTCGGGCGTCTGCGAGACGAAGAACTCGCGCTCGTACCCACCGAGCTTCAGAACCTCACGCTTCATCGCCATGAACATGCGCTTGCGGTCGACATCCAATGCGCCGTCAGCCTCGTCGCAGAACAGGGTCATGCTGCGCCGGCCGAACTGCTGCGCGAGGTATAGCGCCACCGCACGTGTCAGGCATTCATTGATCCACTATGCCGAGAACCCGGATATGCCGAGTTCGCGATCCGGCCGGCGTCCC